>Ga0209017_10000075_pt1 | contig 91777 bp, 73 predicted proteins | sample YNPBryunderm2012_FD_185812 | JGI IMG/M metagenome (GOLD analysis project Ga0209017, IMG submission 185812) | Anoxygenic and chlorotrophic microbial mat microbial communities from Yellowstone National Park, USA - YNP Bryant MS undermat 2012... ... | reverse complement strand
GCCAGGCGTTTGAGCCGTTCCTCTTCGGCCTGGCGTTGTAATTCTTCGGCTCGCCGTCGTTGTTCTTCGGCCTGGCGTTGTAATTCTTCGGCTCGCCGTCGCTCCTCGTCCCGCTGCTGTCGCAGATCCGGAATGCGGTGCCCCTGCTGGTCCCAGCACCACACCCGGTCTCCTTCCGCACGCAACCATACCCCCAAGGGCTCCACCCACACGCCGCCGGCTTGCTCCGGCACAGGGACGTAGCCGTTAGGGCCCGCTTGATAAGCAAGTACCCGGACCGCAGGATGCTCCTCGTCCTCCTCGTCGTCGTGATCCACGATAATATACAGAGGAATCCCCGCGCGGTAGTAATGATCGACTTTCTTGGTCAAGTCTGTGTGGCGAGTACTGGGGGAAGTCACCTCGATGGCCAGAACCGGCTCGGCCCCGATCCCCCACACCGGCAAAGTGCCCCGATGCGGATTCCAAGGCTCCTTGACCTGATCGAAGAGGATCAGATCCGGTCCGTAGGCACCCAGTTCGGGTGAGTCCCACAGGACACGATGGTCGCACAGAAGCAGTTTTTCCGGCTGGTCGGCGATGCGGTCCTCGATGATGGCCTGGAGGTAACGGACGTCCCGATCATGGGCGGCATTGTGCACAATGAAATCTCCCTCCTGCGGATGCAAAATGTCCTCCTCCGTCAAGGGTACTTGCTCAATGACTTCCCCGTGAGGTGTTTGACGGGTGACGTAACGCCAGCCGTAAAAAAACGGATCCGTTTCAGGGGTGGCACGCGAAGAGGTCGAGGGCTTCGGCCCAGCCATAATGGTGTTCTCCCAGATTCGGGACTTCTGCCTCCACTCTAACCCGTCAAGCTCCACGCTGACAAGAGGATGCGGAAAATGCAAGGAGATTAGTTGACTTTTGTACATTTATAGGGCATAGTGGAAAGAAATGGGAAAGATTCCGATGCCGGGGCGTTCCGGAAGGCAACCTGGAAAGGGACGACAGGCGGAACTAGCTCGTCGTCGCAAAGGAGGAAGCCCGGGACAGCCTGGCAGAGACAGCCTGGCAAGAGGGTGGGCTGGAACCAACGCAAGAGGAGCGGAACATGGACGGAGCGGATCAGGACCTGAAAGCGGTGGACAGGGAAGGGGAAAAGGCGGACGAGTGGGAAGCCTTAGACCTGGAAAGGGAGGAGTGGCATGCGAAGAGGGTAGAGCCTGCAGAGGCCGCCGAAGCGAGGGTTGAAGAGGAGCCGCCTCTGTGGGAATGGGAGCGGTGGCAAGCATCGCTGGACCCGGGGCAGTTTCTGCAGCGGTGCTTGCTAGAGGTGGACGGCGGGGCGTGGAACTGGGGTTGGGTCCATGAGGAGGTGCAGGAGTTTCTCAGTTGCTATTCGCATGCCCTGGTGGCGTTACCGCGGGATCACGGGAAGACGACGCAGGTGTGCGGACGCCTGGTGTGGGAACTGGGGCGGACACGGCAACTGCGGATCAAGGTGGTCTGCGCGACCGAGGCGATTGCGACGGAACGCGGCCGGTTGTTGCGCGAGTGGCTGGAACGACAGGAGGGGCCGCGGCACGAGGTGTTTCCCCAACTGCGTCCGGATCGCCCCTGGCGGAGTCGCACGCTGCAAGTGGAGCGGGGGGAACGCCTGTTGGGACCCAGTCTGGCAACGTTCGGGGTAGGAGGGGGGAGCACCGGCACACGAGCGGACCTGCTGGTTTGCGATGACATTGTCGATGTCCGCGCCATTCGCAGCCGAGTGGTGCGGGAGTGGGTCTGCAGCTACTTTCACGAAAATCTGCTCAATCTGCTCGAACCAGACGGGCGGTGCTGGTTGCTGTTCACGCCGTGGCATCGGGATGACCTGGGTGCCCGTCTGCAGAAAAATCTGATGTACGGTCTGCTCCGCCGGGCTGTCACCCATGCTCTGGATCCGGTCTGGCCGGGGCGGTGGAATCCGTCCCGCTTGCAAGCCCGCCGGCTGGAAGTGGGGAGCACCGCCTTCGGCCGTGGCTACCGCCTGGTTCCCATTCCGGAGGGGGAGACGCTCATGCGTCCGGACTGGGTGCGGTTTTGGGAGGAAGCAGCACCGGTGGAGCAGGTCGTTCTAGCGGTGGACCCCGCGGTGAGCCGGTCGGCGACGGCCGATCGCTCGGCACTGGTGGTGCTGGGCCGGGTACGCCGTCAGGACCCACAACTGACCTGGAGCGAAGGTGTGGAAGTCCGCGTGCTCGCCTGCACCGCCCGACGCGTGGAGACTCCCGAATTGCTCCTGCTCCTGGAACAGTGGGATCGACAATGGCAGCCGTCGGTCATTCTGTTCGAGTCCAATGCGGCTTTTGCCGGTCTGCGCGACCTGCTGGTGCAGCATCGCCTCTTCGGGGGTCGGCTCAAAAGTATCGTGCACACCGCCGACAAAGCTTCCCGTTTCGCCGCGTTCAGTGTGGCGGTGGAAAACGGTGTCTTCCGCCTCCAGGGGGATGGTCAGGGTCAGCCCGAGATGACGCAACGGGAATTGTACGACGAGATGATCACCTTTCCCTGGGGCGAGCACGATGATCTCCTCGATGCAGCCGCCATGGGATGCAGTTATCTCCTCCATCGACCGGAACCGCGGTGCTGGGGTTAGGCTGAAAAGGGAGCCGCAAAGTGGTCTGTTGGGGGAAGGTGGCGGGGAGAAGTCCGCTGGGGAAACGTAGCGAGAAGATTCTGGGGAGGGATCAGTCATGCCTTTGTCACCGATAACGATTCGCTATCCTCTGCGGCCGGTACGGCGGTCGTTGTGGACGAACCAGGTACTGGACCTGTTTGGGCTGGAGGAAGAACAAGGGCCGTACACCGTGGCCGAGGAAGTGACGCTGGATGTTCAGGCCGGGGATATTGTACTACTGACCGGTGGAAGTGGTTCGGGCAAGTCTTCGCTGTTGCGGGCGGTGGGGGCGCAACTGGGGGCGATCGACGCCTGGGGCGTGGAATTGCCTCAGGTGCCGCTCATCGAAGCGGTGCCCGGTGCGACACTCCAGGAGCGCCTGGAATGGCTCAGCGGCTGCGGTTTGGGGGAAGCCCGTCTGCTGCTGCGCTGTCCGGACGAGTTGTCGGAAGGGCAGCGGTATCGCTTCCGCCTGGCGTTGGGGTTGTCCCGGGTCGTCGAACAAGGGCAGAATACCCAGCGTCCACGCTGGCTGATGGCGGATGAGTTCACCGCTACTCTGGATCGTACCAGCGCCCAGGTGACGGCCTACAATCTGGCCCGGCTGGCCCGCCGGCAACAGGTGGGACTGTTGCTGGCGACGACCCATGAAGATATCACCGAGGACCTGCAGCCGGACCTGCTCGTGCAGTGCGAGCAGAGTGGGGTGGTGCGCGTGCAATGCCGGAGGGGGCAAAGGCGCAACCACATTTCATTTGCCCCGCAATTGTGGCTTTCGGACGGTACCGTGCGCGATTGGCCGTACTTCGCTCGGTGGCATTATCGCAGTCACCACCTCGGCTGTGTACGCCAGGTGATCATGCTCTGGCATGGCGAGCGGCCGATTGGCATCTGCGTCTTCAGCGCCCCGGCTGCCTCCTTGCATTGGCGCAACCGCTGGTTCGGCCTGCGTCAGCCCCGTTCCAGCCTGACCCTGCAAGCCCTCAATGCCCAACTCTGGCTGCTGCAACGGATCGTCCTGCATCCGGATTATCGGGGCGCGGGGATTGCCGCGGCTTTCGTTCGGCGAGCCTGTCAACTCTGCCCTGTGGACTGGATCGAGACGCTCTCGGCTCTTGGCCACGCTGCGGGTGCCTTCTTTGAAAAAGCCGGCTTTGTTCGGGTGGGAGTGGTCCGGCATTCCCGCCGCGGCGATGCTGCTGCTGTATATGGCCGACGCACCCGCCTGAGTGCCGAAAGCCGACGCAAAAGTCGCTTCAGCTACCCCATCTACTATATTTTCGACAATCGCCGTCCACACCAGCGAGAAGCAGGTCTTCAACCGTCGCCCCTCCTCCCCCCGATGACCGGTTCTACCACCGACACAGTACCCCCACCGGCACAGTATCCCCATGAAGGGGGGAGGACTTCGATTTCTACCACCGACACAGTGCTCCCATGACCCATGAAGGGTGGGGACTTCGCTGGAACGGACCAAGGTGTGGGTCAGGCGTCGAGATGATGTTGCAACGCGTGGGTCAGGTGTCGAGATGATGCTGCAACTTTTTGATGGCTTTATATTTTTCGTCACTGATCCGAGCGGGGGTGGTACCCAGTTCGCGGGCGATATCCGGCACTTTCCAGCCATCGGCCACCAGTTGCAGGACCCGTTGCTGACGAGGGGTGAGTAGATTGAGGACCTGCTGGGTCAGGAATTCGCGCTCTTCCTGGGGGAAGGTCGCAGGAATGGAGACACTCAAGTCGGCGGGCAAGGTGTGCAGCTTCCGTTCACGTTGGACCCGTTTGCGCACCGTGTCGATGGCCCGCAGAAATTCCCGGCGCTCCAGGGTATCTTCCCCCTCCAGCACGTTCATCCACCGATCCGCTCCGAGACGTTCCAGCAAGCGGACGAACACTTCATGGGTGCAGTCGTCCCAGCGATCGGCAGGGAGACGGGCGTTGCGCCAGCAGGCCTGGCAGTATTTGCTGATGTCCGTGACTACCTGGGGTGGTGGGGAAGCTCGTGCTGCCGGTGTCCCGGCTAAAGCGCCGAGCATCACCGCGGCCATCATCATCCGGCGTGAACCAGACGATTCCCCGCGTACTCGAGCCATACCTTGCTCCCGTGGAGTGAAGATGCCTGTGCCTTCCGTGTGTCTTTGCTCCCATTATATCCGGACTGCTTGCCTGGGGTATCTCGCCGACGGCCTGGCCGGTGAACTGGAGCGTTTGCTGTTTCCCAGCTGTTTTCTGTTTTCCACGTGTTTTCTGTTCCCGGCTTCCAACATTTACAGGGTCTCCGGGGAGGAGGGAGCGGGGAAGGAAGGAGAGGAAACGGAGGAAAGCGGTGCCAGCCGCCGGAGCAGGTGCGCCATTTCCAGAGCGGCCAGAGCAGCCTCCGCCCCCTTATTACCGGCTTTACCGCCAGCGCGATCCATGGCTTGTTCCAAAGTCTCGCAAGTGAGCACTCCGAAGCCGATGGGCAGGCCGGTGTCCAGAGCCACCCGGGCGATTCCCTGAGCAGCGGCACCCGCTACGTACTCGTAATGATCGGTTTGGCCACGCAGAACGCACCCCAGGCAAACTAAAGCCCCGTAGCGACCGGAACGGGCCAAATGCAGTGCGGCCAGAGGAATCTCCCAGGCTCCGGGAACCCGGATCAGGTCGATCTGTTCCGGACCGATCCCGTGCTGGTGCAGAGCCTCCTGGGCCCCGCGGATGAGCCGCTCCACGACCAGATCATTGAAACGGGCGGCAATCAGAGCAAAACGACCTGTCACAGGGGTGAGTGCCCCTTGATAGAGCATTCCCGGGCCAGAATTGGAAAAAGCAGGGGAAGACATGGAGCGGATATTCACCTCATGCAGGGGGAAACAGAACGGTCTCCGAGTCGAGGGCCGAGAAGGAACACCCTCAACCGGTTACGCTTCGGAGGAACTCCTCATTGGTCTTGTGCTTGCTCAGTTGTTTCAGGAGCAATTCCATCCCTTCGACCGGATTCATATCGGCCAGAACTCGATGGAGGATGTAGATGAGGCGCATTTCCTCCTCGCTGCGGAGCAGTTCTTCCTTGCGTGTGCCGGAACGTTTGATGTCAATGGCCGGATAGACGCGGCGATCGACCAGGCGACGATCCAGATGGATTTCCATATTTCCGGTGCCTTTGAATTCTTCAAAGATGACTTCATCCATGCGGGAACCGGTATCGATGAGGGCGGTGGCCAGGATGGTCAGGCTCCCGCCTTCTTCGAGGTGGCGGGCGGCTCCGAAGAAGCGTTTGGGCTTGTGCAGGGCAGTGGCTTCCAGACCGCCGGAGAGCAATTTACCGTTACCCGGCGCCAGGGCGTTGTAGGCGCGGGCCAGGCGGGTGATCGAGTCGAGTAGGATGACCACATCGTTGCCGTATTCGACCAGGCGTTTGGCCTTTTCGATCACCATTTCGCTGACCTGGACATGCCGGTCGGGTGGTTCGTCGAAGGTGCTGGAGATGACCTCCACACGCGGACCGATGACCGTTCGGCTCATGTCGGTGACTTCTTCCGGCCGTTCGTCAATGAGCAGCACGATGACGTAACATTCCGGGTGATTGTGAATGATAGCGTTGGCGATCTTCTGGAGGAGGATGGTTTTGCCGGTACGTGGAGGAGCCACGATCAATCCCCGCTGTCCTTTCCCGATCGGGGTGATCAGGTCGATGACGCGGGTGCTCAACTCCTGGGGTGTGGTTTCCAGTTTGAACCGTTCGGTGGGATGGAGGGGGGTCAGGTCTTCAAAAACGGCCTTCTGGGCCAGCAGATCGGGGGCCTGATAATTGACGGCTTCAATCCGCAGGAGGGCGAAGTACCGCTCGTTTTCCTTGGGAGGACGCGTCTGACCGGCGACAATGGTACCGGTACGCAAGCCAAAGCGGCGGATCTGAGAGGGGGAGACGTAGATGTCGTCCGGGCAGGGGAGGTAGTTGTAGTCCGGGCTGCGCAGAAAGCCGAAGCCATCCGGCAGGACCTCCAGAGTGCCTTCGCCGAACATCAGGCCGTTGGCCTTGGTCAGCTCTTTGAGAATGCGATAGACCAGGTCCTGCTTCTTCAGGCCGATGTATTCTTCCCGAGGCAGACCGATCTCGCGGGCCGTTTTATGCAACTGCGGGATGGTCATGTGCTGCAATTCGCTGATGTACGTATTACCGCGCTTGATCTGCTCGAAGCGGGAATTGGTCTCGGCGTCGAAGCCGTATTCGTTCGGATCGATCGGAGGAATGACGGGTGTTGCACGCTCGTCTGGGGGAGTCGTGGCGGGGGAAGCAGCGCTGTCCGAAGCCGGGGAAGAAGCAGTATCCTTGGCGGAGAGGGAAGGCGAAGCCGCGGGGGGCGTTTCGGTGGCAACAGCTCCGGCAGGAACAGTGTCGAACGCGGTGGCGGGATTCTCTTCCGATGCAGAGTCTGTCTTCGACGCGGAAATTGCCGTTGCTGGTGCAGAAGAGAGAGCCGGCTCAGCAGGGTCGCCGGAGGTGAGGGTCGAAGGTGGCAGGGCCGTTGGGGTCGCCGGGGGAGCCGGCAACGCGGGGGTTGAGGAAGCCATATCGATGATTCCTGCGGCGAACTCTTCCGCATTGACGGTGAGTCGCGGCCGGGACGGAGTGGTGGTTGCAGGCGGATGCTCCGTCGGGACGGTAGTTGAAGAGGGCGTGTCGCTGAGGGTACGGTTTCGGGTACGGTTCCGCACAGGCTTCGCAGTTTCGGAATGAATCTCGGACATGGTGAACCTCACAAGGATGGCGGGTGGGTCGCGGTCCGTCGCATCCATTCGGTCAGGGGCGGGAGGCGTGGCCGCGCTCCAGGGAACGCACCCGACCTGGGAAAGAGAGCAGCCCGTCTCCTACGGACTGAAGAACGTTTCCAAGAATATCCTTAGCTACTGGTCCGCTTTCGGCCAGTGAACAACTGACCGGCGTCATCCAGTCCCTCTATCATCCAGACTCCAGATCTGGAGCAGGCGATCCACCTGCTGTTGCAAGCCTTCCGGGTCACCGGCGTTGTAGAGGATGGCGTGGGCGGCAGCACGCTTGCGTTCGGCCGGCCATTGGGCCGCTTCCCGCTGTGCAATCTCGGCCGGACTCCAGCCGCTACGCTGGGACAGGCGGGTGTGGCGGAGCGGAGCCGGTGCCTCCACGTACACGATCCGGTCCACCGCCTGGTTCCACCCCGCCTCCAGAAGTACAGCCGCATCGATGACGATGAAGCGCCAGCGGGGGTCTTGCTGAGCCTGCTCGATCTGCTCACGTAAGCGTCGCTCTATATAGGGGAACACCAGTTGTTCCAAAGCGTTCCGCTGCGTGGGGTCTGCGAAGACGATGCGTCCTAAGGCTCGGCGGTCGATGCTGCCATCGGGGCGGACGATGCCTGTTCCCCAACGCTGGATCACTGCTTCGCGGATGGCCGCGTGTCGCAGCGCCTCATGACCGAGGGCATCTCCGTCGAGGACCGCACCTCCGCGCCGGGCGAAACACTGAGCCGCGGTGCTTTTGCCTGCCCCCAGGGGACCCACCAGAGCCAGGATGGGCTTGCGAGCCCCTCCTCGGGAGGGAGGCGGAGCCAGCACTACTGGACCTCCCTGAGGAGCGGTGGGAGTTTCTGCTCTCCCCTCAGGATGCTCCATCCTTCCATTCCTCCACGTCCAACCAGTTCGGGCCTACGGCGACATCGACCTGGAGCGGCACGTCCAGCGGCAGAGCGGTACTCATGAGATGTCGGACCAGCTGCGCCACCTTCGGCACTTCCTCCGGCGGGGCTTCCAGAACCAGTTCATCGTGCACCGTCAGCAATAAGCGGGCCTGATATTTCTCCTCGTGCAATTGCCGGTGTACGGCTACCATGGCGCTTTTGAGCAGGTCCGCCGCTGTGCCTTGGATCGGCATGTTGATCGCTTCCCGCTCCGCTGGTGAACGCTGCCGGTAATCCGAATCGGGTCGGATAGCATCCGGATGAAAGTGACGTTTCCGGCCCAGCAGGGTGGTCACTATACCGGTGGTGTGGGCTTGCGTCAGCACACGCTTCTGATACTCCAGAACCCGCGGATAACGTTGGAAGTAGGCGTCGATGAAAGCCTGGGCTTGCTCCCGGGGAATGCTCAAGCGGTTGGACAAGCCGGCAGCACTCATGCCATAAATGACGCCGAAGTTGACCGTCTTGGCGACCGCCCGCTGCTGTTTGGTAACTTGGTCGATGGGAACGTGAAAGATTTCGGCGGCGACAGCCGCATGCACATCCTGCCCTTCGACGAAGGCACGGCAGAGGGTCGGGTCCCCACTGAAATGGGCCAGCAAGCGCAATTCGATCTGGGAGTAGTCGGCGCTGATGAGCAACCAGCCGGGCTGGGGTACGAAGGCCTTGCGAAGTTGGGCCCCACGCTCGCGACGAGCCGGGATATTCTGGACGTTCGGTTCGCTGGAACTAAGGCGACCAGTCTCCGTGGCCGTTTGATGGAAGGAGGTGTGGATGCGACCGGTGCGGGGATGGACCAGTTGCGGCAGGACATCCACATAGGTGTTCTTCAACTTGGCCAGTTGCCGGTATTCGATCAGTTTTTTCGGCAGCACGTGCCCTTCCGCGGCCAGACGCTCCAAGGTTTCTTGATCCGTGCTCGGTTCATTCTTGATACCCGTCCGGCGATACACGGGCAGCTTCAGTTCGTCGTAGAGAACCTTCTGCAATTCCCGCAAGGAGTTGATGGCGAAAGGGTGACCGGCCAGCTGATGGATTTCCGTTTCCAGTTGGGTGAGTTCCTCGGCCATCTCCTGGCTGAGCGACTGGAGGAAGGGAACATCCAGACGGATTCCTGTCAACTCCATGTCAGCCAGCACGCTAATCAGGGGGATTTCCAGTTCCGCATAAAGGCGATCCAGTCCTTGGCGATGCAACTCGGCTTCCAAAAGTTGGGTGAGTCGCCAGGCGGTATCGGCATCCTCGCAAGCGTAATCCCGCACGCGTGCCACAGGCACCTGATCCAAGGAGGTGGGCTTACCCGATTTCTTCCCACCGGTATGAATCAGGTCGCTCAGAGGAATGTTGCGGTGCTTCAGGTATTGTTCACTCAAGGCATCCAGGCTATGGCTACGAGCACCGGGTTGCAACAGATAATGGGCGAGCATGGAGTCCCCGGCGATGCCCCTGAGATGGATACCGTTGACCCGGAGCACTTCGAGGTCGAACTTGATGTTATGATTGACCTTGGCGACCGTGGGGTCTTCCAGAATCGGTCGCAGGGCTTCGCGGACGAAGTCGGCAGAGAGGTGGTTTTCCCCGGGAGGAGCCTGCACGGGCAGATAATACGCCTGTCCTGCCTGCCAGCAGAAAGCGTACCCCACAACCGGATCACTCAGGGGATCCAACCCTTGGGTTTCCAGATCAAGGGCGAAGCGGTTCTGAAGCCGCAGTTGTTGCAAAAAGTGCTGGAATTGGTGTGGGGTGTGGATCAGGTGATAATCGGCGTAACTCCAGGTATCGCCGGGTAACGGGGGAGTAGATTCCTCCACGGGCGGAAAAAGTTCGCTTGGCTGGGCCGAGCTGGTCGAACGACGGCGGGAACGGCTCGGCGTTGTTTTTCCGGCAACCGAAGCGGTCGCGGAAGCAGGACGTGCTGCCGGAGCCTCCGAGCTATCGAAGAGAGAGGTAGGGGTGTCCTGCGAAGGCGGGGTCGTGCGTCGGGATTCCAAAGAGATCCGTGCCTCGGCGATTTGCCACTTGCGAATCCGCTCGGCCAGGGTGCGGAATCCCAATTCCTGGAAGATGTCCAGCAAGCGGGGATAATCCCAGCGCCGGCGCCGCCAGTGCTCCCAGTCGCAGTGTATGGGAACATGACGATCCAGAGTCACCAATTGGCGGCTGCGCTGGAGGGTACCATCTTCGATGGCCTGCCGAAGAGCAGCACGCAACTTGGGACTGCCGGGGAGTTGATCCAGATGATGGATAATACCTTCCAGGTTGCCGAACTGCTGTAACCAGCGAGCTGCTGTCTTCGGACCGACACCGGGTACTCCCGCTATGTTGTCCGAGGAGTCACCCGTCAAGGTCAGATAGTCAATCACCTGCTCGGGACGGATGCCCCATTCCCGCTCCAAAGCTGCCGCATCGATGATCTCCTGTTCCCCTTTGCGACGCAGGTGCAGAATCTGGACGTGCGGGCTGATCAACTGCCGGCAATCCTTGTCGGCGGTGCAGAGGAACACCCGCAGACCCCGCTGTTCCGCCTGGGTTGCGACTGTCGCCATAATATCATCGGCCTCGTAACCCGGACAGCGCAGTTGCGGAATGTGCATCGCCTGGAGGATCTGATCGATGATCGGCTCCTGCACAAGCAGGTCGGCAGGCGGAGGGGGACGATGAGCTTTGTAGCGCGGATCGAGCGTCTCGCGAAACGTCGGTTCAGGACTGTCCAGTGCCGCAAGCAGATATTCCGCTCCTTCTTCATAGAAGTGGATTAAGGCACGGGTAACCCCGAAGACAGCATTGGTAGGCCGCCCATCTGGTGCTGTCATCGGGCCGACACCATAGTACATCTGGAAAATCAGGCCGTGGGTATCCAGCACATACACGGTGCCAGCAGTGCGACTCTCGGCTGGCGTCCCTGGTTGAGTCATCGAACAAACCTCGTCTAGCCGTCCCTGTGCAGCAGGCTCCTTGGACTGGCAGGGCTTTGACTCTCTTCAAGAACCTGAAGCAACGGTTGGGAAGCAACTCCCTACTCCACTCCGGGGGAGGGGCAGTCGGGGTCACCAGCGAAGGTCTTCGGGGTGTTGGACGTGTAAGAGGGACACCAGCATGGCCCGCAACTGCTCCACATCCTCCGATAGGTCGATGGCTCTTTCATCCCTTGCGCCCCCGCAAACCACCTCTCAATCTCCCCTGCATCATACAACAACCCCAGCAAAATGTAAGCCCCATCCCACAACGCCGTCGCCAACGACCGGTCCGACACCTCCTGTTCCACCCGCTGGATGAACCGCCGGGTCCACTCCTCCAGCCGGCCCTGAACCTGCTCCGTCAGCAACCCCAGCATCGCCGCCCCCAACGGACCCTGGAGCAACTCTTCCCCGGGCAGCTCCCACACCCGCACCACCCCGTAGTCAAAGCGGAGGTAAACCTGGCCATGGCCGTCCTGATATTCCAGGGTGCCACAGGTGTCGGGGGGTTCGACCCGTCGGTGGAGCAGGAGCACTGCGGAGCGGACGGGGAGGCGTCGGCGACCGCGGAGCAGGACGTTGTATTCGAGGAGGCGTTGGGGGAGGGTGGGTTCCCAGCTGGCTTGGATTTCCAGGTGGAGGAGGGAGGGTTGGGGGAGGGGGAGGAAGAAGACGTGGTCGGGGAAGCGTTGGACGGTGGCGAGGGCGGGGTCGAGGGTTTCGGGGATGATGGGGGGTGATGTGGAGGTGGGGAGCCAGGGCGTGGAGCCAGTCCCGGCCGCACTGTTGCAAGAGCATCCGCGTCACCGTGTCCTACTCGCCGGACATGCCTCACCTCCCGAACTGGAAAACGACTGAGATCGCGAAAATGAGATGTATTTCCAGGTAATTAGAAGACAGAATTCGGGAATTTTTCAAGCAAATATAAATGATAATGATGTAGAGATTACAATAAGTCTATCAGAAAAGATAGTCTCGAAGAAGTGGGAATCCCATATGGCATGTTAGATAAAGTATGGATCATCGATGAAGGGAATGATATTCGCCGATTATAACTTCTGTTGTGAATAAACGCCGTTCTCGCCAGTAACTGAGCCGAACGCGCTGACCAGGAGGAAGTTCCGAAATAAGGTTGATAAGGTGATTCTCGTCACGCAGAGTAACATCTTCGAGTTTAAGAATCACGTCACCCGGTCGTAAACCGGCTTGTGCGGCGGGGGTGTTCGGATGCACGATTTCCACTAATGCGCCGTTGACCCGTTGAAGTCCCAAACGTAACGCCAGCGCGGGTTCGATCGCGGCAGCGAGTTGGACGCCTAGATAACCGCGCGTGACCTTACCTTGTTCCAGCAATTGGCGGCCGATACGTTTGACCAAATTCGCAGGAATGCTGAAAGACACCCCGCTACTGTCTCCACTCTTCGATGCGATAGCCGTGTTGATGCCGATGACCTTGCCATCAAGATCGAGTAGGGGACCACCGCTAGAACCGGGGTTGATGGCAGCGTCTGTTTGCAAAAATTCCTTGATCCGAATCGTGGAGCCCAGGTGGATCTGCCCTCGATTGGTCGCCGATATGATGCCATGGGTGACCGTTTGATTGAGACCGAAGGGACTCCCGATGGCCAAAACCCACTGGCCGCGCTGGACTTTGTCGCTGTCCGCCAGTTCGGCTGTGGGTAACTCAGTGGATTCAAGAAGCAGGAAAGCCAGATCTGATTCCGGATCCGTCCATAAGCGCGTGGGTTGAAAAATCCGCCCGTCTGCCAAAGTAATGTAGATCCGTTGGGGCGGAGCATTGCCAATCACATGATAATTTGTAACTGTCAGGGTGCCTTGCAGATTCGGCCAACGGAGCAAGACGCCTGAGCCAGATTCCTCCACCGGCTTGGAACTTGTGCCCTGATCTTTAGCCGGCGGTTTGATGGCATCCACGGCCACCACTGCAGGACTGACCCGTGTGACGACCTGTTGAAAACGCTCGGATAAGGCCGCCGTGGCGTCCGGAAGGGAACTGGTCTGAGAAGCAGTAGAAGCAGGCGACGGGGGAGGGAGTGGAGGAGATAGCGCGACCATCTCCGACAGGGGAAAAACCAGCCAGCTGCCTGCTATCATCCCTACAATCCCTACCAACGCTATTGTTACCAAACTACGGCTGCGGGACATAAAGTACGTCCTCAATTATGAGTTGCCAGGAAGTGCTCCGTCTAACGTCACTCTAAACCAAAACTCCGGGTGCCGGAGAGGGGAAAAAGTGGGTCAAAATCGCTCAACAAGTCAGTAGAAGGCGTTACAAAACGCACAAGGTCCGCAGCTTGACGCGAACTGCGGACCTTGTTGTTGGTCGGAGCAGATACGGGAAAGGGTTCCCTTCACGGTTTTATTTCAGTATCGGTTGGCTGCTTATGATTTTTGCCTTACCTTTATGAGGTTTTCGTACTTTATTATCACGTATCCAGTTCCGAGAGGTTAACTTGAATATCCTCTCCATTGTGAGGGTCATGAACGCGAGACCAATCGTAACGGGGTTGCCCCCTATCTTCTCCCTCTTCTTCCAATTCCCTTTGGCACTTGATGCAGTGGGTGCAATATGGTAAAGCATTCAATCGGGCTATAGGGATTTTGCAGCCGCAACCTTCACAGCGACCATAGGTGCCATTTTTGAGTTTGGCTAAGGCACGCTCGACTTGAAGCAGTTCACGTGCCTCCAACTCCGCAAGAGAAGAGGCCAAAGCTTCGCTCGCGGCATCGAATGCCGCATCGGCAGTGTCGCCTCCGCTGGAAGTATGTTCGGCTAAATCGTCAAGGGCCATACCCAATCGGCGACACAGTTCCGTCCGTCGGGCGAGCAATTTTTTATGGATGCGGAGCAAAGCGTCGTTGCGTGCCATACTCGAAGTCCTCGATGGGCGATGCAGATTCTCAATGAACGTGGCAGCGATACTCTAAAAGCAGAAATCCCGTTCTCGGGATAATCTTGGAATCCGCTCTACAGCAGGGCGATTTTGTCTCTGACCTAAGTATAGGTCCTCCAACTGTCCAAAAGTCAAGGGTCTGAAGGTCCGGGATTGCAGCTATCTCAGTATCTTGATTTGACTTCAGTTGTTGAGTTTTTCTATCCTGACCCATGGTGTTGTGCGCAATTCCGTTCGCCCCCCATCCATCTCACCCTTCAGTTTACCGTCTCAATATCAAGATGTAAGCAATTCTGATGCCAACTTTCAGGACAGGAAGATGCTAAATCCGCATCTACAAAAGGCTCAACAATCCGCGAGAGGAAAGTCGGTCTGGTAAGTTAAGTGGAAAGTCTATTAGAGGAAGTCCGTTATAAGGAATCAGGTGGCTGTTCAGAATCTGGACGAGGTGATCAATTTTGAGACACTCAGTGCTGTCCCGAAAGGGTATGACTCGAAGGAATTGAACACATACAATACACGCTTTCATGAAGTCACTTGTTGCTCGAGTATTTCGCATGAGGGAGTTCACATTAGGTAGCACGGCGACTATTCAAATATTTAGGACAGAGTCAGCGGGTAAGACGTAGGGAAGGAATGGATGGATCCTGGGTTAGAGTGAAGGGTTATCGGAAATACCATCACGCACAGGGTCGAAATGGGAGACAAAAGCGGTGGGTGTGCCGTATGTTTTGATTATTTGTATGGCAGCGGTGATATGCTTAATACCGTTGGCCGTCTATCTGCGTTTTGTGGCGGCATTAGGGCAGCGACCACGGGCAACACTGGTCAATGGAATGTGGGATTTTGCTGGATTGGTGGCAGGCTTGTCCGGTTTTCTGATCTTCGCAGGGGTGTTGGTGCTCGTGCTTGTGCAATCTCATTTTCGATTAGGAATACGCGGTGGATTCGCAGCATTGCGGGCGGGGTGGGAGCAGCAGGCAGTGACCTGGTCTGTGATTGCGGGACTGTACATCCTGCTTGTTGTGGGTTGGTTAGGTCTGGTGTCGCTTTCCCGGCGGCGATCCTGGGTCATTTACAACGTTGTGCCCGAAGCGGTCGAAGAGTGCGTTTCTCAACTCTTTTCGCACTTGGGAATTGTGGCTCAGAAGCGAGGGAATGTTTGGTACCGTGACACGGAAATGCTCTGCGAAATCGAAGCGTTTGGACGGGGATGCACGGTGACTCTCCGCTGGCTCCATCCGGATCGATCGCTCTACCAAGAAGTCGATCGGATGTTGCGGAGCTGGGTTTCCCAGCTGGAGATACCGAAAGAAAATGAAGCTGCGCTCTGGTTGCGAACAGTTTCCAGTGGTTTGAGTGTATTCGCTCTGACCTGCTTGGGATTATTGATCTATGCGGTCTGGAGATAGGGATTTGAGGGGGTCCCTCTACTCATGAGCTTTGGGTTTTTGAGGTGAAAATGAGGCAAACAGCTGCCCGAGTTGCTTCTTGCGTAGGTGGTAGGGTAAACAGCTTTTGAACTTGCTGCTTGCATAGGTGGAGAGAGCGTTGGCAGCGGGGTCAGTTTTTCGAAGGATTTTCCCAGCGTTCCAGCCAGTGGAGCATGGCAGCGGCGTAATAGGTGCCGCTCATGGAAGGTGCTTCGGCGGGAGCCACCGCATATGCTCCCTGAGGTGACCGTTGGGCAGCAAGGAAACGGTTGAGAGCTGGTATATCCCGGGGTTTACTCCGCAGGTGGACAAAAGCTCGCATAACGCGGTAGGTTGATTCCAGATCAGAGTGTTCGGAATCTGACTTACCCCAGCCACCGTCAGGTCGCTGGCCCTGACGGAGGAATTGCGTGTAGCGTTGGTTCTGTTCTGAGGTCACGTCTCCACCCAGTCGCAAGATAAGCGCAACAGCAGAGCCCAGATCACGCGCACCACCTTGGGCGGGATTGCGTTGAAGCGCCTGCTCAGCAGCTTTATGACCCTGGGCAATCCAGGGTCGTATATCGAACGGGCAATTTTTGACACCGGCAGCTTCGACCGCGGCAGCAGCAATCCGTACCTCCTCGAAACTTTTCGCATGACGTTGCAAGTACTCCCAAGACCTGGCGTACTCCTGGGGAGGAATCTGCAAGGCGACCGCTGCCATGATGCCCACACTGGTCAGGGTTACATCGGGTTGACCTCCTGGTTCGGCGAAACCACCGCTTTGGGGGTCGTAGCAGCTCAGGACGAATTGGCGATGCCGATCAACGTTAGGTATGGGTGCTCTCAGGTATAGCAAAGCCCGCACGGCACCACTGGTCGCACGCAATGAGGGTTGAGGTATCACATCAAGATTTGGTGGGTGGGGTTTGAGAAGAAAGCCTCCCCGATCGACTTGTTGTTGCAGAATCCAGCGGATGGTGGCCTCGCGGTCCTTCTGGTCCAACTGCGCAGGTTGGCCCGAGAGAGACAGCAGTGTGAACCATCCGGCAATCCCACCGAGTGCCAGAAGTTGACGCATGACTAGCCTCCATTGCGGCTGAGGGATTCTTCACTCATGGGAGTTCAGCTACCAGGGCGGAAAGCACGTACGACATCATCTCGGGTTGTCATGTATGGTCCGCCGATCAAATCGAGACAGTAAGGGACCGCGGGCATGACGGCGAGGAGACATTCCCGGATGGCGGCTGGCTTGCCTGGTAGGTTGATGATCAAACTCCGCCCTCGGATACCCGCTGTTTGCCGAGAAAGGATTGCGGTGGGTACGGAGCGTAAAGAGACTTGACGCATCAACTCCCCAAAGCCGGGGAGTAACTTGTCGCAGACCTTTTCCGTGGCTTCGGGAGTGACGTCACGCGGGGCAGGCCCCGTACCACCCGTCGTCACTACCAGAGCGCAGTTTTCCTCATCGCACAACTGCTTGAGAGTTTGCTCGATCAGGGCCTGTTCGTCTGGAATCAGTCGGAGGACTGGCTCCCAGTCGCAACTCAATGCTTCGCGGAAAAACTGCTCAATGGCGGGGCCGCTTTTGTCCTCGTATATCCCCTGACTGGCACGATCCGAGATGGTAACGATGCCGATACGCATAGATGCTCGATGCTCCCGAACAACCATCAAGGGCTGTGGCGGATGTTCTCCACACTACTCCGCCTCACTCCTGAGCGATGAGGAGGTCCTGGACCCACTGTCCAACAGATCAGGCTGAATAGTCAGGACAGCTGTCTGGAAACCGCTTGGAAACGCAGCTGTGTGCAGTAATGTATAACGCAGTATCTCCTACCGGTGCAATCCTTGAGTAGGGTGGCATTCCACGAGGTTATCCTACTGCGATGTCCTGTAGTTTGCCAGCAGTAGTGTAGTCTCAGTCAGGACGCGATATTAGCGGGGGAGGTTTTTCTCAGGTGAGTCGAGGAGTCAGTGAAGCAGCGGGGGGAGAATCCATGCGATCCTGGACATTTGCGTCAGCGGGTACGGTATTTTTCGGTCGTAACGTCGTCCAGGAACGGTTTGAAGAAGCCTGTGGACGTGTAGGCGTGCATCGGGCTTTGCTGGTAACCGATGCTGGTGTGGTCCGGGCAGGTCTGGCGGAGAGAGTGCAACACGCAGCAAAAGCAGCTGGTGTTCCGCTGGCCTTATTCGATCAGGTTACACTTGAGCCGCCGGTTGAGGTCATCAGGTCCTGCGCGGCGATGGCCCAGGAGTGGCAGCCGGATGTGGTGATCGGATTGGGCGGCGGCAGTGCTTTGGATACAGCTAAGCTTGCAGCGATGCTTTTAGCCCACGGCGGGGATCCGTTGGATTACACCGGCGACTGTCGGGTGCCGGGGCCGATTCGCCCCGTTTTAGCCATTCCCACGACGGCGGGTACAGGTTCGGAGGTATCCGCTGCTGCGGTCTTTACGGACACCAGCCGACAGATCAAGGTTTCCTGTTTGAGTCCCTACTTACGTCCTGCCGTGGCTCTGGTTGATCCTCTACTCACGGTCTCATGCCCGGCCAAAGTGACCGCGGATGCTGGGATTGATGCCCTGACCCATGCCATCGAGGCCTACTGTGCGGTGGATAACAATGACTTTCCCTTACCGGCGAGCGAAGCATCGGTTTATCAGGGAAAAAATCCGATGGCCGATCTGTTTGCGGCTGAAGCGATTCGGTTGATCGGACGTTATTTGGAGACAGCAGTGGTCAACGGGGAGGATCTGCACGCCCGTGAAGGAATGGCCTTAGCAGCTACCTTGGCGGGACTGGCGTTTTCGAATGCCGGTGTGGCCCTCGTCCATGCCATGGAATATCCGGTTGGGGGAGCCGTCCACATTTCTCACGGCGCCGGCAACGGTTTGCTACTGCCGTATGTCTTGCGCTACAATCTCCCCGTTCGCATGAGGGAAATTGCCCAGATCGGGGCGTGGTTGTCCGGCACGCCTGGGTCCGAACATCTCCCCATAGCCGACGCGGCGGAACAGACCATCCAGACCATAGAGCAACTCCGGGTTCGGATCGGTATCCCCACACGCTTGCGTGAGGTGGGCGTTCGTACGGACATGCTGCCGGCCTTCGCCGAGAAAGCCTTTGCCATTACGCGTCTGTTGCGGGTGAATCCTCGTCGACCTGCCAGTGCCGAAGAGATACTCGCCATCTACCAGGCCGCCTATTGAGGCAAGGAGGAATACTGGTTTCCCTATGTGAAGATGTTTGAGGCGGAACCCCAGCCTGAGGTGGGTCCCACGGCTAACCCCTAGAAGAAGGCTTCTCCCACCGACTGCTTGTTTGACATTATCCGTCCCCACGTAGGCCACAATTGGGGCAATGAGAATGTTGGGGAAACGGGGCGGGTGTGTCAGGAGTCGATCCGTGTCTGAGGCTCGAGCTCGGGAAGGTCACGTGAGTGGCGCACAAAGGACACTTCGGGAAACACCGCCGAGGGCAGTACGATACTGGTTGGCATCCCTGTTGTTGGTGGTGGCAGGGTTTGGTGCTTTACGTACATTTCAAGGCATTATGTCTTCGGAATTGCCCAAGGATTTTGTGCAGTATTGGGCTGTGGGACGATTGCTGCTCGCCGGGGAGAATCCTTACGATCCCGCCTTGCAACTGCGGGAGGAGCGACAAGTGTATCCCGATCGAGAGACCGCCTTGATGATGTGGAATCCACCACCGGCATTGCCGCTGTATGCCCCGTGGGGTTTGTTAGCACCCAAGCCAGCCGCTTTACTGTGGAATGGGGGACAACTTCTGGGAATACTGTTGGCATCCTATCTGTTGGTGCGTATCTACGCAGAAGGACAGTCGTGGTGGCTGTTTCTGCCGATGAGCCTCGGCTTCGCGGGTACCGTGTGGTTGCTGTTTTATGGACAGAATACAGGATGGATTCTTCTGGGCCTGGCAGGTTTTCTCTGGGGTCAGCAGCGGAATCGCCCGTGGCTGGCAGGGTGCTTCGGAGCATTGACCGTGCTCAAACCCCATCTGCTTCTTGGCTTTGGCCTGGTTTGGCTTGCAGATTGGTGTTATTGTGGGAGACCTCGAACCGCCTTGCTGGCAGGTGTTATTACGGTCCTGCTGGCCACGGCTTTGGCTCACATAGGCGATCCGTGGGTCGTACAACATTACCTGATTGCGTTACGTGAGCCGTCATCTTTTGTCATCTTACCGAAAGATTGGGTGCTGCCGGCAGCGAGCTATTGGCTGCGGTTGTACATGGCTCCTCAATCCATGATGGTGCAATTTCTGCCATCCATCCTGGCGTCTCTGGCTATGCTCGTCTGGCGTGTCTGGTGCGGAAAGAGGTGGTCTTGGACCCAGAGATTACCGGTTCTGATTGCGGTCTCCTTCTTGACCACGGGTTACGGAGGATGGATATTCGATTTACCGGTTTTGCTTGTACCCCTGATAGCTCTGGCGGCTCGAATGATGCGAGAAAAACCGATACTCTTGGTTTATCTCACCCTCTGGCAGTTCCTGATTACCTGGGCCACTCTCGCCTTCGCTGCGGGGTTACACGCTTTCTGGTGGGTGGCTCCAGCGACTCTTTTACCGACCTTGTTTCTGCCATTTCTCAGGCCCGCTCCGGCGTCTTCCCATGCCGTCCAACCGCTACCATCTCACTTCGGGGATCAATCGCAGTTCGCGCCTGAGAGGGATTCCTCCCGTTGTCCGTGGTAGTTGCACGATCAGGCCGCGGTGCCCATTTATACGCCGACCTTCGGCAATTTCAATTTCATGTGAGCTCTGATTCTCTTATAGTAGAAACTTGTATGTATTGTGAGTCATTGCAATATGTTGCGTAGAGAATAATGGAGTTAGATTCGGGATATGTTGATAGCTCATGGTGGATAAAGACCAGAAATGTTCGAGTTGCTGGGAGTGAACGTCTAATAAGAAACGTTCTGGTTGTTGGGAGGGGAGTCTTCAAGAAATGCTCTGCTTGTTGGGAGTGAGAGTCTTTGGGTAATCCAGGATTTATGGGCTGGTTGGGAGCCGAATCATTGCCTGAGACTGCGACGTTGGAAATCTTGTCCGAAGAGGTTCATACCGCCGATCTCGCCGTTCGGACGCAGCCAGAATTGCGCTTCAAAGATACTGCGATCGAATGTGATAACTTCCTCTGCAGGTTGTACCGGGATCGCGGTGAAAGTGTCATAGTGGTAATGCTCCAGGCGGAACAGAAATCGCCCCCAGCGGAGATAGAGTTGGTCTTGTTCCAAGCGAACTTCTGCAGAACCATACGCCGATTGCACATAGGAGCCACAATAGTGCGTCAGGGGAAGGGAAGGGCGTGTATTGGACTTACGAGCATTGGCACGCTTCTGTAACGTCAGTGCGTTTTGAAAGTCGAAGTAGAGCATTTGCTCTTTGCAGATTTTGATCCAATCGATTGGGGGTAAGCCGAGAAGCCGGTCGAGAATGGAACGGGCAATGGCTTCGGTAAATAGCGAGGGTCGGAGGTTGGCCAGAACACAAACCCCTATTTTCGCGTCCGGTACCAGCATGCACTGCGCCCGGATGCCGGAGAGTGTACCTCCGTGAGAGACACAGACAACACCACGGTAGTCATGAACAAACCACCCCAAGCCATACGTCGTAAATCGCGTGGTCGTAGCAGGAAAGTAGTAGGCCCAGATCCCTTCGGGTCGCAAGAGTATCTGAGGCGTGTGAGTTTCCCTCAGGTGGCGTTCTGCCAGCAATCGGCGTCCATTATGGACTCCCCCATTGAGTTGAAATCGGAGCCATTGACCCATGTCTTCGGCTGTGGAATAGATTCCGCCCGCACCGCCTACATGCTCCACATCATCATCTGGGACAGGCACAATCTTTTTATCGAATGTGAAGTAGTGTGGTGTGACCCGATTGGGGTAAGCCAAGGCTAGCTCCCGACGGCCAGTACTGCGATGCATGCCCAAAGGCTCGAAAATCCTCTGCTGAACGGTGCCGGCCCAGTCTCTTTGGTGATAGCGGGCGGCAATCAGGCCGGCGACTGTGAATGGCACATTGGTGTATTCCCACGTGCTGCGAAACGAAGTGGAAGGCTTGGCCCGGCTCCAACGCCGGATCAGTTCTTCGGTGTTCTGTGTCAAACCAGCCCAGAGCAGATCATGACGTGGCATACCCGTGCGGTGACAGAGCAGGTCGCGGATGGTCACTTCCCGATCGGCGAGCTCGTCGCTCAAGCGGAAGATTTCCAGATGTTCTCGTACTTTGTCATCCCACGTCAGCTTCCCTTGATCGACCAGCATTGCTACCAGAGTTGAGGTGAACGCCTTAGAACACGAAGCAATCGGAAAAAGCGTCTGAGGAGTGACCGGCTGATTCTGACCTTGCGTGCGTACCCCAAAGCCTTTCAAATACACGATCTGGTCGCCCCGAACGACGACCACGGCAGCACCGGGGACTTTCATCTCCTGCAGCCCCTGATCAATCAACGTATCCAACGGTTGGGGATCGAAGTCCGCTGCTGTTAGCGATTTGCCAGCGGAGATCAGCCAGACACACGCCCACAACATCCCCCCAAGCCATCGGTTCCATCGACCCCGCTTCACCATAACCTTCTCTCCCTTCAAAAGGCTTCACCGTGTCGAAGAGTGCATTTCCAATCATCAATCTTCGTTTTCCAACATGATAGCAGATCGCTATTCATACCGCCTGAACTGTCCATGATACCGTGGCATCGGAAGGCCATTCCCAACTCAATGATCTGGTGCTCTACAATCGATTGGTATGGTCTCTAGGAAGCTTCCGGTATCATAATTTGGACTAGGAATGCAATTCGACGGGGCGGGGAATGTAATTCAGCTCTACGACCGCCGAGCAGGTGAGGCCAGCACTTTTTGACGCAACTGATATATTGCGCGACGGTTCATTCCGGCCGCACGTGCAGGTGGGGGATAAGTTTTTTCTATGGCTCCAGGAGAGTACTGCTTGCGATGTCAGTGGGGCGAGGGTGCGACGCTCATGGTCCCAATCGCTGATCAGCCGACTGGCTGGTCTAAGGCTCGACCGTCACATTCAACCTGATTAGCAGGGAGTGGCTCCCAACAAAGCAGGCCGTGGCGGTGAGACCACGGCCTGCCGTTTGACTCCCAGGTGCACGTCCCAGTTGTTTGTTGCGAAGTTCGGCGTGTTATCTTGTTTTGTTCAGGCTGGGGGAAGTTAGCCTACTAGTTCTTTGATCCAACGCGGATTTTCACCGGCGATGTAGTAGGGTCGACCGATGTTGTCACGAATGCTGGCGTTGGTTTCCGGGGTGGGGTCGATACCCAGTCCGCGGTAGAGTGTGGCGTAGAGCTCCAGGACTCCCACTTCATCCTTAGTGGCTGAGATGCCGTCCTTGTCTGTTTCACCATAGACCACACCACCCTTGATCAGGCCGCCCCCAAGCACGACGGACCAGGCTCGGGAGTAGTGATCCCGGCCAGCATTCGCATTGATGCGGGGTGTGCGACCGAAATCCCCCATCCAGACGAGAACGGTGTCTTGCAGTTTACCCCGTTGATAGAGGTCCTTGACCAGTGTGGCGAAGGCGGAGTCCAGTATGGGAAGCATGCGGGTCAGAGCGTCATGAGTGTTGTTGTGCAGGTCCCAGCCACCCATGGTGATCTGGACACAGGCCACGCCGGCTTCGACCAGTTTGCGAGCCAGTAAGGCAGCCCGGCCAAAGGCTGTGTTGCCATATTCCTCCCTGAGTTTCGGATCAATCGTTTTACCATCGATTTCCTTCTCCAGGTTGAAAACGTCCTTGCGAGTGGACACCACCATATTGAGCGCTTTTTCGTACACCTCTCGATGAGCTGTGGCGGCGTCACCAGGCACATTGGTGGTAAATCCATTCTCGATGCGAGCGAACAAAGCAGCTCGTCGTGCCGTCCGGCCTTCATCTACCGGAGAGTTGACATTCTCCGGTGGCTGACCAGGATTCTGGATATTGAAGGGGGCGTAACGCATGCCCAGGAAGCCGGCCCCGCCTCGGGGTCCACCAACCGATATGAAGGCGGGCAGGTCCGCATTGCGCATCGCCTCGATATCCATGGCCTGATAGTAAGCCAGCACCGAGCCGATAGAGGGGTAGTCCAGCAACGGATTGCGCTGCCGACCGGTGTTCATGATATATGTACCACGATCATGATCGCCTTCTCGGGAATTGAGGGAGCGGATGATCGACAGGTGATTGAATACTTTCGCCAGCTTCGGGAGATGCTCAGAAATCTGGATGCCGCTGACCACAGTGTTGATGGGCTTATGTGGGCCACCGTTGGGGCTACCCGGCTTCATGTCGAACATGTCGATCGTAGGCGGTCCCCCGGCCATCCAGAGGATGATCAGACTCTTTTGTTTTTTCCGCATCTCGGGAGCTGCAGCTCGAACTTTGGCGAGAAACTCCAGTCCCGGGAGCGTCAGGCCAGCAGACGCAATGCTGTGCTGCAGAAAGTGTCGGCGATCAGTGATACCAAACATGGCTAGGCTCCGTGTCACCTAAACGATCAGGGTGCAAGCCGATTCATCCCCATCTCAGCAGTGCCCTGTTCAACCTTAGTACAGCCAGGAAAAGACGCAACTGCGCTGATACATAAGGACTTCAGGTCACCGGCAACTTCTATAGACTAGGACGCTGATCGCTGATCAAAGTTCCGTAAAAAACCTTCTCGCACTACGAGTCCTATGAAAACAGCGGACCCGTGACTCCTGTTTTGCCTATGCCCACCACGTCACCAGATACCGGTCACCAGTTGGAATTCTGATACTGACACGGCCGGTTATTCTTCCGACATTGGTCGGCTCACTCTGTTGGATATGGAAAAATCGGCAGGAGCGCTGTTCAGTAGGGAAATCGGCGGAATCGCTTTGTTGGTCGTGGCAGTTGGTAAACTCCCCCTGTTGGTCATGGGATGTGGCTGAAGTCCTCTGGCTTACGGGAGGAGAAGTTTTTACCATGATGTTTGATTTGTTTTGGGGCCGTTGACCACTAAGCCGTTGGGGCTCGGCTTCCCGGTTGAGAAGACCAGATCCCAGAAGTTTCCGGAGGTTGTATGCCTATGATCCGTTGTGTGACCGCAGTGCTTATGGTTATGGGCCTATGCCTTGTGTTGAGTGCGGGCACATCCGTGGAATTGCTCGCCCTCGCTGCACCGGCCCAAGAGAAGAAGACCGATAAAAAAGAGAGTGGGAACAAAACAACTACAACCAAGGGAGAGGTTGGTTCATCCAAGGATACAAAAGTGGGGAGCGGCGGAACGGTTGAAGTGTACCAAGCGAAAGATGGCTGGCGCTTTCGTATCAAAAATGCCCAGGGAAAGTCTCTAGCGATCGGTGTGGTGGGTTATGCCACCAAAGAGGAGGCATTACAGGTGATCCAGCAGGTGCAAGAGATACTCAATACCCAGAAGGCGGTTATAGTCGAAAAGAAGTGAGGAGATGATAGAGCGCGTCTTCGTTCAGCGAAACTCGCGAGGAATCCTTTCGCCAGGAAGCCGACGGACGAATGGGTAGCGGTCCAGACCAATGACAGGAATAAGCCAGTCGTGCGTAATTTCCGGCTGGAGAAACGCTCCAGCATTGACATACATCCGGGCTAATCGACTGGTTCCCGGTTCTCCGACACGTACCACCGGTTGGATTCGGCGGTAGAGAATCGGATCAGCATATGTGACGGCATGCACGCAATGGGCGATCCGTGGATTGAACCAAAGCGTATCGAGCACGCGATAGCGAACCTGTCCACTATTGAGCTGGAAGAACCATTCTCGAGCCAACTCGTAGCGTAGAGCCGAGATTTCGTAGGGTCCCCACATCGAGATGCGATCGTTCTGCTCGGCGGCCCGTTGCATCGTCTCTTCGAGCGTGTAATTTTTTCCCCGTTGCGGCCACAACCGCAGCGGTCGGACAGGACCCTCAGCCGGTAGCCAACTGATGGTGAACCACTCGACATGCAATGAGCCGTCGGTCTGACGGCTGGCTTTGGCAAAGATCGCCCAAGTATGCGCTGTGCGGGGACGGAATGGTATCGCCTGACCGCCAAACAGAATCATATAGTGGCGACACTGCCCGATGGCTTGAGGAGGTGAGGCGTTGCCGTTTGTAAAACATGTGCCGGTGGCGGCAGTGGCTTGTCCTGATTCCGGCAACAGGGATGGGGATGAAGAATTATCCGAAGCCAACCTCATCGATATGGGTGTGGCTTGAGTCGCATCATCGCTTACTGAGAGAGCTGGACAGCATATCCAGCAAAGGTGGAACCAGACGCCGAGAAATCGACCCATGCTGCTGTGCCTACTCATGGACACGGCTCGCTTCCTGGCAGATCCAACATAGTGCATTTCAGGGAATGTCAAGGATAATCTCCATGAAGCCCACGCAAACACACATCGGTTGACCGACCTGGTAGGCATGACGCTACTTTCACCTATTACATCAGCCGAGATGCAGAGGAGCATCGAAGCGTTACAACCCGATCCGAAGAAACAGAATGGGTGCCGAGTCTGTCGAGCGGCGATGTCCATCGACTCGTTGAACAATTCTCGTTGCCGTTACAATTCCTACTTTTTCTCGGTATATGCAATTGCTTCAAGGGATAAAAAACGCCCGTTTATAAGCGGGTGAACGGTGACGGATCGGACAGGATGGTTTGAGGGAACTTCAGGAATGCAGAGGTTTACCGGCCCAGGCCATCCGGGCGGCTTCGGCCAGTGCCTCACTCAGTGAGGGATGGGGGTGGATGCACCGGGCCATATCTTCGGCGCTGGCGTGAAATTCCATCAATGTGGCACATTCTGCGATCAATTCCGAGGCTTGAGGACCGATGATATGCACTCCGAGAAGTCGATCCGTCTTTTCTTCTGCCAGCACTTTGACCCAACCAGTTGTATCCCCTAAGGCTTTGGCCCGGCCGTTTGCAGAAAAAGGAAATCGTCCGACCCGGTATTTGACGCCGCGCTGTTGTAACTCCTGCTCCGTAGCCCCTACGCTGGCTACTTCGGGATGGGTGTAGATCACGCTCGGAATAGCAGAGTAGTTGACTTGAGGTTTCATGCCTGCCAGTTGTTCGGCGACGACTACGCCTTCTGCACTGGCTTTGTGGGCCAGCATGGGGCCGGCGATCAGATCGCCGATGGCCAGGATGTGGGGTACCGCGGTGCGGTAGTGGGCATCGACCGGCAGGCGTCCACTCTCGGGGTCCAGACGTAAACCCACTGTTTCCAGTCCCAGACCCTCGGTGTACGGTTTGCGTCCTACAGCTACGAGGACACGGTCCCCCCGAAAGGTCCTCCGGTTACCCTCTGTAGAAGTGGTGACGAGTGTGACACCATGCGCATCGGCCTCAGCTTCGACGACTCGCGTTTGAAAATGGAATTGCAGTCCCTGACGTGTCAGTTGCTTATGAAGTTCCCCTGCAATCTCGCCATCGGCGTGAGGCAGCAGCCGGGGCAGCACTTCCAGGACCGTCACCTCCGCTCCCAGTCGCCGCCAGACGGAACCCAATTCCAAACCGATATATCCCGCTCCAATGATCAGCAGATGCCGTGGGACGGCGGTGAAGTGAAGAGCCTCGGTCGAGCTGACAACGACCTGACCATCAAACGGGAGAAAGGGCAGTTCCACAGGGACACTTCCCGTCGCGAGGAGGATATGCCGACCTTGGAGCATGAGGGTCGAGCCATCCGGCTGTTGAACGAGCACCTGATGTCCACCATTCAAGCGGGCCGTCCCATGATAAGAATCGACGCCATATTTTCGAAACAAAAAAGCGATTCCTTGGGTCAACTCATGGACGATCCGATCTTTGCGGGCCAGCAAAGTCGCCAGATCAAGAGTGACGGCGGATATATGCACCCCATGACGGGCCAATTCCTGCTGCGCCTGGACGTACCAATGGCTGGAATCCAGCAACGCTTTAGAAGGGATACAGCCGATGTTCAAACAAGTCCCGCCGAGTTGCGGACGTTTCTCCACACAAGCCACCCGTAGCCCCAGTTGTGCTGCTCGGATCGCCGCCACATAACCGCCAGGACCTGCCCCGATGACCAGCAAATCATAAGCTTCGGCCATAGTCTAAGGTATCCATAGGAATCAGGATGAATATCTATCAAGATGTAAGGTGCAAGTTATATGCAAATTTTATGCTGGTATTTTATACCAAATCCAGCATCAGTACCGCAGGATTTTCGATACATTCTTTGATACGGACCAGGAATTGAACAGCTTCCCGACCATCGATCAATCGATGATCGTAGCTTAAGGCCAGATACATCATGGGCCGGATAACGATCTGGTCCTGAACGACCACCGGTCGCTTCTGGATGGCATGCATTCCCAAGATGGCGGACTGGGGCGGGTTGAGGATCGGAGTGCTTAGCAGGGAGCCGAATACCCCACCGTTGGTAATGGTGAAGGTCCCTCCCTCCAAGTCCGAGAGGGTGATCCGCCCTTCACGGGCTTTGCGTGCCAACTCGGCTATGACCATTTCGATTTGGGCAAAACTGAGGCGATCCGCATCCCGTATCACCGGTACGATCAGGCCACGATCGGTGCTCACAGCAACCCCAATATCATAGTAGTGGTGATAGACTATATGTTGTCCATCAATTCTGGCATTGACGATGGGAAATGCTTTGAGAGCTTCAATCACCGCTTTCACAAAAAAGGACATGAATCCTAATTTGATGCCATGCTTTTTTTCAAATCGCTCATTGTAACGTTGCCGCAACTCAATGATGGCGGACATGTCGGCTTCGTTGAAGGTGGTAAGTGTTGCGGTCGTTTGCTGACTTTCCAGAAGGCGTTCGGCGATCCGGCGACGAATATGGCTCATCGGCTCACGGGTGACAGTACGTCCGGAGGGGGCGGCTTGTTGTGCCGGGAAAGAAGAGGAAGGGGGGAAATGGGAGACGGTCAAGCCGGGTGCCACAAAAGCCGATGGCGGTGGGGCCGAAGCGGCCGGTGTGGAGCCATCGCCGCTTGTCGGCTCAGTAGGGGTGATAGGTGCTGTACGTTCTGAGGCCTCTGTGCTGCGCTGGGATAATGCCGCGAGGACATCACCTTTCGTGATGCGACCTCCCGGGCCGGTTCCCTTGACTTCGGCAGCGCTGAGCTGAGCCTCGGCGAGCAGTCGTGCAGCAGCCGGCGAGGAGCGTGGGACGGCCGCTGTGGTTGGTACATTCGACAGAGGCAGAGTGGGGCCGGATAAACCAGACTCAATTACCGTGGTTTCAGGGGTGATGCCTTGCCCCTTCTGGTTCACATGCCCCGATGGGATGGTTTCGGGCGGAGGGGGCGTTACAGCCGTGCGGGTGTCGACCGGTGCTGCCGCTTCTGGGTCCAGCACGGCGATTACCGTGCCGACGGGCACCCGTTCTCCCTCACCCACACGAATGTTCAGCTTGCCGGCTGTGGGTGCAGGAAGCTCCTGAGTGGCCTTATCCGTGCCTAATTCGACGACCGGCTCATCAGCGTGAACCCAGGACCCGTCTGGCTTCAACCAGCGATTCAGCGTGACTTCACTGATCGACTCTCCCAAGGCAGGCACGACTAGCTCGATTGGGGACATGGATATAGGCTCCTGGTTAGCGCAGGTGGGTCTGGAAGTCGAACATTATCAGGGGTGCGATGCAGAGGATGGCGGGTGCTTGTCGGTCCAGGAAACCGATGGGTTCATCCCCCCGGAACCGTTGAGCGAATGGGGAGTCGGTACGGTCCATCCGGTCGAACCGGGGCCAATGGGGGTAGGAAGTGTCGTTGCAAACGCTCCCTCCACCAGGAGCTGTTGTTCCCGTTGATGCACGTGGAAGGAGCCAGTGGCAGGGCTGGCTCCGGCATCCCGTCCTACGTACTCCACAGGGAAACCCATCGCTCGCAGGCGTGGCTCGACGAAGGACCATGCTCCCATGTTTTGGGGTTCTTCCTGGACCCAAAGCCACTCCCGGCATCGTCGATAGCGAGCCAGAATCGCTCCCAATTGCTCCTCAGGCCAGGGATACAATTGCTCCAGGCGTACCAGGGCGACTGTTACCGTTTGCAACTGTTCTCGGTGGCGAAGCAGTTCGTAATAAATCTTGCCGGTACATAGGAGCACGCGTGTCACGACTTCCGGATTGGCTGAGGGATCATCCAGTACCTCCCGGAAGTGGCCGGCTTCCAGTTCGGCAACAGGCGATTGGGCCTGGGGTAGGCGGAGCAAACTCTTCGGGGTCAAGACCACCAAGGGCTTGCGGAACGGGCGTTTCATCTGCCGGCGGAGGAGGTGGAAGTACTGGGCGGGTGTGGTGGGATAGCAGACCTGGATATTGTCTTCGGCACACATCTGCAGGAATCGTTCCGGTCGGGCCGAGGAATGCTCCGGCCCTTGCCCTTCATAACCATGGGGCAGCAACAAAACCAGACCACTGGAACGGTTCCATTTGGATTCCCCGGATATGAGGAATTGATCGATGATCACTTGAGCGCCATTGGCGAAGTCACCGAATTGAGCTTCCCACAGCACGAGGGTGTAGGGATCATCCAGAGAGTAACCATATTCAAACCCCAGGATAGCGGCTTCGGAGAGGCTGCTATCGTAAACCTCGAAGGGGGCCTGGTGGGGAGAGAGGTGGGCCAGGGGATAATATTCCGCACCGGTGTGATAATCGACCAGGACGGCGTGGCGTTGGGAAAAGGTCCCACGACGGCTGTCTTGACCACTGAGCCGCACCGGAATCCCTTCGAGCAGCAGCGTACCAAACGCCAGAGCCTCCGCGGTGGCCCAATCCACCGTTTTACGCTGACGCACCGCTTCGTGCCGCCCATGCATGACTTTGACCAGTTGCGGATGGAGGGTGAACCCTGTGGGGAGATTCACAAAAGCATCCGCCACAATATCGAGGTGGAGGCCGGCGGCCCCTGTTTCCACTACAGCGTGCGAGTACTGACGTTGTAATCCCCGCCAACGCCCTCCGAATCCTTCCATGCCGCGACGGTAGTGCTGTCCCTGTGCCACCTGACCGCGGACCTGATTCAATGTGCTTTCCAGCTTTCGCCGATATTCCACAACGGCAACGTCAGCCTGTCGCAAGGTCTCCACGAGTCGATCTTGAAACTCGGCGTCCAGAGCACGGGATACTTCGGCCCTCAGAGATGCCTGAAGGGGTTGGGCGGCCAGCTCGGCCAACCGTTGGGCATAAATCTGGGAGATCGGGCGTTTCTGCTCGATGATACGGCATTGCAATGGCTGGGTGAAACTGGGATTGTCCCCTTCATTATGACCCCACTTGCGGTAACAGACCAGATCAATGACCACATCGCGTTGAAATTGTTGCCGAAATTCCAGGGCCAGTTGGGCGATCGCGACACAGGCTTCTGGGTCCTCTGCATTGACGTGAAAAATCGGCACCTGAACAAATTTGGCAATATCCGTGCAGTACTGCGTGGAGCGGGCATCGCGGGGGTTGGTGGTAAACCCAATCTGGTTGTTCACCACGATGTGAATGGTACCGCCTGTGCGGTAACCCGCCAGATTCATCAGATTGAAGGTTTCCATGACGATGCCCTGACCAGTAAAAGCCGCATCGCCATGAATGAGGATAGGTATCCCGCGTTTCCGTTCGCGATCCTGATGTAACCGCTGCTTGCAGCGGACCCGTCCTTGCACAACCGGATCAACGATTTCCAGGTGGCTGGGATTGGGTGTCAACGAGATATGGACTGTCTGTCCCTCCGAGGTCACCACGTCGGCGGAGAAGCCGAGGTGATACTTGACGTCGCCATCCCCATCGATCGTGGACTGAGGCAGGTAATTATCCTCGAACTCGAAGAAAATTTCGGCCAGGGGTTTGTTGAGAATGTTGGCCAGAACATTCAGGCGTCCGCGGTGGGCCATGCCCAGCACATACTCCCGCACCCCTAACTCCGGCCCTTTTTCGATCAGAGCATCCAGGATCGGAATGAGCGTTTCTCCGCCTTCCAGCGAGAAGCGTTTTTGACCCACATATTTGGTGTGCAGGAATTTTTCAAAGGTCTCGGCCTGGAGCAAGGTGATCAGGATGCGGTACCGTTGTCGGAGTCCCAGATGCCATTGCACCCGCACGGTTTCCATACGCTGGGCGATCCAGTTACGGATCTCCAACGAGTCGATGTGCATGAATTCCACGCCCACACTGCCGCAGTAGCTGGCCTGGAGATGTTCCAGCAACTGATGTAGACGGACCGGTCCGTCCAAACCGAATGCCGAAGAAGCGTCGACGGTTTTGTCGAGATCCTCTGCCGTCAAACCAAAGTTGGCTAGGTCCAATAGGGGTGAAGGAACCGGCGGTCCAGAAAACAATGGATTGACATGGGCTTGCAGGTGTCCTGCCTGGCGGTATGCCTGGATCAGTCGTTCGGCACCGATTTGCCGACGCAGTTCATCGGCCGTGGTGCCACTCCAACGTCCATTCCCGCTAGATTGCCGCGCAAACTCCATCCCAGAGAAGAAAGCGGCCCAACTGGGGTCCACTGACGTTGGATCGTCACGCCAACGTCGATGCAACTCTTCCAGAAGCGGTCCGTTTTCACTATGCATTGGCAATCTCCGGTCCCTGTATGCATAATTATAAGTGGCTGCTGTTCCTACCGTGAGCCTGTTGCATTACAGATCATCCAAGGCTGGGGAGGTTCTTTCTGCAGGGCTGTGTGCGTGGGCATTTCACGCGTTTTTGAGAGAGGATTCCCAATGATTTCTCCCCTCTTTAATGATTTCTCCCCTCTTTTTCTAATGAGAGAGGATTCCTAGTCCGGAACAGAGACTGGGGTGTGGAATGATCCTTTATTTCAACATCAATGGGCTTGTACCGAAACAACGAGAAGTGGAAGTGAAGCAACTGGGTATGGACCTAACCAAATTTCTACATCAACTGAGGCAACGTGGTAAGGTGAGGCTTACTTGAGATGGAGAGAAACGCGAGATAGTACCATATCACACTGTCTTGATGGGGGGATTCCTATGTTACCGTTGCGGTTAGGGACCAAAATGTTCCGGGCCATCACGGGGGTAAGTGCCTTATGCTTGCTGATAACGACTCTTGAGGTTGCAGCAGCTCAAGTCGGTGCTTCCAAAGCAGGGGGGACCCTCAAGGTAGGGGATCCTGCTCCAGGTCTGAAGGCGGACCGGTGGTGGAATGGGGAAGCGGTTACTCAGTTGAAGGCGGGGAGTGTCTATGTGGTCGAGTTCTGGGCGACCTGGTGTGGTCCTTGCATCGTGATGATGCCTCACCTGAGTGAATTGCAGGAGAAATACAAGGACCAAGGGGTGGTTTTCATCGGCTATACTGCCCGTGATCCCAACAACACGTTGGCCAAGGTGAGTGCTTTTGTGGAGAAACGAGGCCGAAAGTTGAAATATCGCCTGGCATACAGCGAGGACCGCAGTACCTACGAAAACTGGATGAAAGCGGCGGGTCGAAGTGGTATTCCGTGTTGCTTCGTCGTGGATCGCCAGGGTAAGATCGCATACATTGGCCATCCCATGTATCTTGATGTCGTTCTTCCCAAGGTCGTGGCGGGTAAGTGGACATTGGATGATCAGGCTGAGGTCGAGAAGGTGGAACAGGAAGTGGAAAGTATCTTTGCCGCCTCGAAGAATCCTGAGGGGTTTCTCAAAAAGCTGGAGGAATTCGAGAAAAAACATCCAGAGATGGAAGGGATTCCCTATTTCAATGCACCGCGGATTCTTAGCTTGTTGCAACTCGGCAAAGTCGAGCAAGCCAAGAAAGCCGCGGAGCGTATCATCGATCAGGCCCTGCACCGTGAAGATGCTGCTGCCCTGCAAAGTCTGGTCGGACTGCTAACCACCCCCCAGGCGAGCCAACATAAGGAGTTGGTGACATTAGCCTTACGTGGCGCGGAGGGGCTGTTGAAAATCAACGGAGATAAAGATCCCGTAGCTTTGTACTTCCTGGCTGAGGCTCACTTTGTCGCCGGTGATATTGCTAAGGCCAAAGAATGGGGTGCTCAAGCGTTGGAAGCAGCAGAACAGGACCCCCAGCTCAAACGACAGATACAACAACGCATCAACCGTTACGATAAATAAAGAGCCGATCCTGTTTCCTGGATCCCTTCGAATGTTATCCCCTGCTCTTAGCCTCTTCTCGGTGGAGAGTTTGCACCAGCCTCTTCTCGGTGGAAGGAGGGTGGGGTTTCCTTGCGGGTGTTACCAAGCCGATACCTGCATGTGACGTTGGGCGCATCACCTTTTCCGACACACCGCCTCCTAGCAGGAGAGAAGAAGAGCTGTTTTGCCGGCGATTTCCCGATCCCGAAGTAAAGCCCAAACACGGGGAATTGGGAACCTTCTGGGTAGGGGATCACAAAGCTGTTGGTGGCGGGGACGGCGGGATAACAGATTGGGCCTGCCGCAGGAGATGCGTAAGTTCCCCCTGAAAGACGAATTGGGGATCATCGATTTCGGGGGGTAATTGGTCACGTTCCACGTGGGCGAACATGATGTCGGCCACGGCAATCAATTCCGGGCCACTGTGAACTGTCCCTCGAACCCGTGCGCCCGCCTCGTTCAAATCCAGCAGTTCCGCCTGATATGTCAATTGTTCGCCCGGATGAGCCTCGCGTTGGAATTGGGCGGTGATTTTGGCCAGAACGACGTTTTTCTGGAAGTTGTGGGTATGACCGACCAGAATACCCCCCGTTTGCGCCAGTCCTTCGAGGATCAGCGCAGCCGGCATGACGGGATAGCCGGGAAAATGATCGGCGAAGTGGTCTTCGGCCCATGAGAGGTTCTTGACGGCGATGGCCAGCCGTCGTGGTTCCAGACGGATGAAACGATCGATCCAGGTCCAGCGCATGGTCAGTTCTCGGCGCTGTAGGGAGGGATGCTGCGGGCGAGACAAGCCAGGGGATTCTGGTCCTGATCCTGGTCCTGAAGGTACTACTGGGCGGGTGTAGCCAGGCGGGACTGCAAGTAACGTACGATCAGGTCCACGGTAAAGAGGTCCTCAATCCGCTCAACGCGGGGGTTCTCCCGGAAGGAAGTCAGGTCCGCGTAGGGCATCCGACGTTGCAATTCGGCGAGCCCTTCAGCGGTTACCTGGCCATTGCTTACGAAGCGAGGATCGCCCTGGAAGATCGATTCGGGGAACAGGTCCTCGCGGGGAATGCGCAGACCGAATTGCTTTTCCAGTCGGAAGACGATGTCGAGGAAGTCGATCGACTCGGCGTTCAGATCGGCTTTGAGACGGGAGGTAGGAGTAACCTCTTCCTCCTCGACGTTGAGGGCCTCAACCAGAATGGAACGGACTTTGGTAAAGATGTCATCGTAGGTCATGAGTCAGGTTCTCCCCGCATCAATCAAACATGGGCGGCTCCCAGGCTCAGTCCGCCGTCCACGGTGATGACCTGTCCGGTGATATAAGCTGCTCCGGGACCCGCCAGGAAGAGGACCACAGCGGCCACATCCTCAGGCTTCCCGAGCCTTCGGATCGGAATCCATTTCTTCAGGTTCTCCTCACCCACTAGGGAACGTACTGCTTGACTCATATCGGTTTCGATGAAGCCAGGAGCCACAGCATTGACCAATACGTTGCGTCGAGCCAATTCCACGGCAAGTGCCCGAGTGAAGCTATTCAACGCCCCTTTGCTGGCAGCGTAATTGGCCTGGCCGGGATTTACGTGTTCAGCAGCGACACTGGAGATATTGATAATCCGACCGGAGCGTTGTTTGAAGGCCATCTGTCGGGCTACCGCTTTGCAGAAGGCGAAGGCTCCGCCCAAGTTGGTGTGCAGCACAGTATTCCAATCGTCGGCCTCCATCTGGAGAAAGAGTTTGTCCCGGATAATCCCGGCATTGTTGACCAGAATATCGACTCGGCCCCATTCTGCCACTACGGCTTCCACAATCCGTTCGGCGGTTGCGGGGTCGCTAACGTCTCCCTGGTAGGCTTTGGCTACTCCGCCTTGCTGGGCCAGTTCATGCTCCAGGAGCTGGGCGGCCTCAACATTACCCCGATACACAAAGGCTACCTTAGCTCCTTCGCGGGCCAATGTGGTAACTATCGCTCGTCCAATGCCGCGGCTTCCGCCAGTTACGAGGGCTACCTGATTCTGGAGTTGTCCCATGATGACTATTCCCAAGCTTATGAGTTCGTCGGAGTCCGTGCAGATACAGACGCTGGTTTTGAACACCACAACTGGCCTGTCAATGCCAGCCAGCGTTTTTGCCAATAGTCTCTGAGCATTACGTCCTGTTCTGCACCTGAGGGTGTCCGTTCGGCTAAACAATAACCTAAGAGGGTGACGTGCGCGAAGACCGTTTGCTCGCCGGTGTCATTACGACCACGAGCTTTGAAAGTGGCTTGCGAATCCAGAAGTTGTGTCAATTCCACATTCACCTCCAACTGCCGGCCGGGAGTCATAAATGCGCCGAATTTGACTTGCTTCACCTCACGTAGAACAATGACCGGATAGCGGAATTGATCGCTGATCCGCCAAAGCCAGCTCGCTGCTTCCACACACGCCTGGAGCATCAAAACTCCTGGCATGATCGGAAAACGCGGGAAGTGGTCTGCCAGATACTCTTCCCCCAGGGCCAACAGTTTGACCGCTGTCAGGGATTGACCTGGGGTCCACGACACAATCCGGTCGATCAGGTGAAACCGCATAATCTTCAATGACTCCGTGGTCGTTTCTTACAGCGCTCGCTTACCCCCGGAATATAGTGGCGTTTTCTAAGGAGTTCAGCACGTTGCCCCCCGGAATGAGGTACAAAGGTCTGGAAAAAGTTTCGTATCTCGCTGCTTTACTTGTGTGGACAGTACGACCATCTCCACTTGCTGGTAGGCCGGCTCCGGGCAAGGTCCCACCCTGTAAGAATAGGCAATATAGTCGTTCTGTCCTTCTTTGTACAGAGGGACATATCGGTATTCCCCTTTATTCTGGAGGAATCCCGTTGGTTGCCTGATCGACTGAGTAAGGAGGGAGGGAGTTGGGGTCTACCTCGGATCAGACCGAGGTCAGTTCCAGACTGATTTTGCGAGCTTGTTCGGCCAGTTTGTGAACGTCCTGGGTGATGCGCATGGAGCAGAATTTCGGGCCGCACATGGAGCAGAACTTGGCGCTTTTGAAGACCTCTTGAGGCAGAGTTTCGTCATGCATGCGGCGGGCCGTTTCCGGGTCCAGGGATAATTCGAACTGGCGGTTCCAGTCGAATTCAAAGCGGGCTTTGCTGAGTGCATCATCCCGCAGGCGTGCCCCTTTGCGTCCGCGAGCAATATCCCCGGCGTGGGCAGCAATCTTGTACGCAATCACCCCCTGGCGAACGTCCTCCTTGTTCGGCAATCCCAGATGCTCTTTAGGGGTGACGTAGCAGAGCATAGCTGCACCTGCTTCAGCTGCCAGGGCTGCCCCTATGGCACTGGTAATGTGATCGTAACCGGGTGCGATGTCGGTCACCAGGGGGCCGAGCACGTAGAAGGGGGCATCATGGCACAACTCCCGTTCTTTCTCCACGTTCATCTTGACCAGATGTAAGGGGATGTGGCCCGGTCCTTCGATCATCACCTGGCAACCATGTTGCCATGCTTTCAGGGTCAGTTCGCCGAGGGTTTTCAGTTCGGCGAATTGAGCGGCGTCATTGGCATCGGCCAGGCACCCCGGTCGCAGGCCATCCCCTAGGGAGAAGGTGACGTCGTAAGCCCGCATAATCTCACAGAGTTCGTCGAAATGGGTGTACCAGGGGTTTTGCTGATGGTGGGCAATCATCCATGCCGCGATGAGGGAGCCACCTCGACTGACGATGCCGGTGATACGATTCTCCGTCAAGGGGATATATTCCAGCAAAACTCCGGCGTGGATGGTCATGTAATCGACCCCTTGACGGGCCTGATGTTCCACCATATCCAGCAGCATTTGCGGCGTCAGATCACGAACATCTTTGACCTGCTGAACAGCTTGATAGATGGGCACCGTGCCGATCGGTACCGGTGAAGCGTCTATGATCGCCTGTCGGATGGCATCGATGTTTCCACCGGTGGACAAGTCCATGACCGTATCAGCACCTAGATGCACGGCTGTGTGGAGCTTTTCGAGTTCCTCTTCAATCGTGCCGGTCACGGCGGAATTGCCGATATTGGCGTTGATTTTGCACCGCGCGGCAATCCCGATGCACATCGGTTCCAGACGCTTCCGGAGGTGAACCTTATTCGCCGGAATGACCATGCGACCACGGGCGACCTCGGCACGGATCAACTCCGGTTCCAGATCTTCCCGACGTGCCACATATTCCATCTCGGGTGTGATGATACCTTGACGAGCTGCTTCAAGTTGGGTCATAAGAGGTCTCTCAAGAATCGATGTCCTAAGCCACGCGCTGAGGGCGAAGGGGGGAAGTTCCATGTCACCGGAATGTCCCCGAACCTCTGGGCAGGGAAGGGACATGGATCAAGCTGAAGCGGCCCGAAGATGGGTTTCGCCTCCCTCAACGGCATGACCCGTTCAGGTTCCAAGGGTATGATCTCAGCCTGTGCCCCACGCACAGGCACCCCCGGCGAGTTACTATTATTGTTTTAGCTGGTTCACCGCTTCATCGGCCAGTCACGCTTTGTTGGAGCGGTCCATGGAACAGAGTGCGGAGTATTACCAGCCACGACCTACCCCCTACCCTTGTACGCCGTTGAGGGTCATTTCTCGCCGGCAGCACGGGCTAAATCCTCATCACGTCCGGCAACCAGCAGCGTTTCTGAGCCTTTCAGGACAGTATCGGGATCCGGCGTGGAAATGATTTTGTCATGCAAAACATCGTGCATGGCAATGACTGTGATACCATAACGACGCGGTAATTCCAGTTCGCGTAAGGACTTGCCGACCCACTCATCGCGCACGGCCATTTCTTGCAAGCTGAAGCCTGCTGCTAGCCGCACATAATTGAGAATGGCTGCTCCAGACAGTCGCGACGCCAATTCCAGTGCCGTATCCCGTTCCGGAAACACAGTTTCTGTAGCTCCCACGCGTTCCATGACCCGGGCGTGGTCTCGGGACACCACCTTGACGTACACATCCTTCACTCCCAAGTCTTTGAGTGCCAGTGTTGCCAGGATACTGGCGGTGATGTCGTCCCCAGTGCTGACGATCCCCACATCGGCGTTGCGTGCGCCGATGCGTTCCAAGGCTTCCACGTTTCGGCCATCCGCCACAACGGCCCGTGTGACAAACGGAGCAATACGGTCCACCGCTTCTTCCCGAGGGTCGATCGCGATAACTTCATGGCCTTTCGCATGCAATGCTTCCGCCGCACTTGCACCAAAATTACCCAAACCAATTACCACAAACCGTTTCATTCTCCTACCCTCTCAGGCAGCACCTCTGGCAATGCGAAGCCGTGTTCCGGACACCTCTCCATCAGCTCAACGCCATCCCAAGGGATGCGGACTTTTCATAACACATACTACTCACTCTCTTTCAGGGCTCCGTGGGTGTCCTAATGGCCGGTCGTATTCATCGAAAGGTTTAGCAGGAGGTTTTTTCCCTTCCGGCATACGCGTGTCCCAGGGTCCTCAAGGCCACGCTTGCGCATCAACCCTCGTTCGAAGGCTAGGGCAATTTTCCCGTCGCTACTCAACCGACAGCCACTTCTTCGTAAGCATAACGGAACTTGCCGGGCAAACGTGCCTGGACGGCTAAGGCAGCGGCCATCGCCAAGGGACCTACCCTCCCCAGATACATCAATCCGATAACGACGCAACGTCCTGGCGGGGACAAATGGGGTGTGAGTCCCATGGACAGGCCCACCAGATTGAAGGCACTCACCGCCTCGAACATCCGCGACAGAAAGCCGTTGGGGCTGCCATGAGCCTCCGTAATGGATAGCAACAGAATGCCACAGGTAACCGCGATGAAGCCGATCACAAACAGGCCAATGGCTCGGTCCGTCGTTTGTTTGCGCAAGGAACGCCCCCAGACACTTGCTACTTCCCAGCCTCGGAAACGGGACCATGCCAGAACCAGTAACAACGCCAGGGTGGTCGTCTTCATCCCCCCCGCCATGCTTCCCGGTGAACCGCCTACTGACATCAGTAGAATCAGCAGAAAGTTGGTGGCATCGCTCCCTTGACCATGGTCCACGGTATTGAAACCGCAAGTCCGGGTGTTGACACAGATGAAGAACGCATTGACACACTTGTCAACTTGGGATAACTCCCTGAGCGTAGTGTCCCACTCCAACCACATCAACACGGGGGTCGGCAGGATCAGTAGCGTTACCGTTGTGGTCAGGACGAGCCGAGATTGTAGAGACAACGTGAACCGGTGAGTCGTTCTCCGACGCCAGTAGAGATAGAGTTCTTCCCAAGTCAAAAATCCCAACCCCCCCGAGATGACCAGAGCACAAACGATCATCAAGGTGAGAATATCTTCCCGAAAAGACATGAGGTTGTCGCTAAAGGTGGAAAAGCCCGCATTGCAGAATGCACTGATGGCGTGAAATACAGCTGGCCAGGCAGCACCTTCCCACCCGAACTTGGGGACCCAATGCAGGTACAGTAAGGTTGCTCCAATCCCCTCAAAAACGAAAGTGAAGAGGACGATGTGTCGGGTGAGTTGACGGGCATTGATGCGATGAAAGCCGATGTCCTGAGGAGTTCCCACAGCGGAGATTTCCTGTCGCAACGAGGGCCGTCCACCTAATGCCGTGATCACGAGAGTTGTGAAGGTCAAAATGCCGATCCCACCACTTTGAATCAGCAGCAAGATCCAGGCCTGACCTACAGGTGTGAAGGTAGTTGCTGTATCGACGACAATCAAGCCAGTGGTGCAGACAGCACTGGTGGCGGTAAACCATGCATCCAACCAGGACAGGTGCACACCTTCATGGCAGATTCCTGGCAGATATTTCAAACCGATGGTGCCGATCACGATCAGCACAATGAATGAACCCGCGAGCATCTGGGGCGGAGTGCGGCGTTGCCACCAGGACGGGCGCTGGCCGACTGGTATATCCCACAGTGGGCGCATGGATGCTTTCCAGGAGCAACACTCATCGCGCGTGGGCTATTGATTATTCCACCCTGTGAGCGTTGCCACTCTATTTTCCGCAAAGGTGCGTCTCAACGTAAAATTTGCGGATCGAGCCGCACATGTTTTATATGGGTGCGTCGCCATGTGTAAGTGATCTCCAATAAACCCGTCGAGGCGACAATCATGGCGGGGTAGGAGTATTCCCCAGGTTCCGTTTCCAAATCATAAACCTTTTTCCAGGTCTTGCCATCATCTGGGGAACGAGCCAGGCTCAGAGGGGTACGCGTCAGAGTTGTGGGATTGTAAATCAAAATCAAATCCCCGTTTTTACACCGAACCACGTCGATGCCGGAGTTGGGGTTGGGCAGATCGGTTTCGGCAGCGGGGGAGAAGGTCAACCCACCGTCACGGGATTCTGCTCGGCAGATTTTTCGTGGGTCTCGTGAACGGAGCAAAGCGATAATCCGACCCTCAGCGGTCTCAAACAACGTCGGTTGAATCTGGTGATGTTTGTCAGGGTAGGGGAAGGGATTCGAACGTCGCCAGGTTTTGCCATCATCGTGGGAAATATCCACATATGGGGTCCAATTCCGATAGCTTTCGACCGAGGTCCCGGCCAGGATCGTGCCATCGGAACGCTGGATCGGCTTGGCCCGTACGGGACCGTACTGGCCAGCGGGTAGCATTGCGGGTGCAGACCAGCTTTTGCCTCCATCGGAGGAGGTGCGTACAAAGCCGGTCCATTGTTGGGGATTCGGACCAGCTTTGTACCAAAGATAAAGGGTTCCTTTAGCCGTACGGAACAGCACCGGATTCCAGCAAGGTTGTCCCGGCTCGCTACCCCAGACTTGCGGCTCACTCCAGCGTTGACCATCGAAAATGCTGCCCCAGATCTGAACATCCTTGGCACCTTCGTTCTTACCCCCAAACCATGCTGCCAACAACCGCCCCCCGTCCACCTCGACGATGGAGGAAGCATGACAGGAGCTGAAGGGAGCCTTTTCAAAGATCATACGGCGTTCTACCGATTCGATGCGTGCCATAAGCGATCTCCGTAAGCCAGGAATTCAAGATCTGTCGCCTGGATTTCCTGATTCTCTCCTACCAGCATCTCGAAAAAGCTCTTCCCCACTCTGGCATAGAGCCTCCCCAGGTAGTGCATAGACCTTTCTGGGTAAAGAGTGTCTTTTTCCACGGTGTGCTCCTACTGTTCGGTTGGCTCCATAGCCATGGGCTCGCAATAGAGGCCTATCGAACCGATGTCACTTGTAGCATAAGAGTCTTGAATGCCCCCGCAAGCTGCCACTTGGTAGTCTTGAACATTCTCACTGATTGCTCGTTGTGGAAACGATGAATAAAACCTCTTTCATGCTCTCTCTGAGACTCTGTCGCTGTTGGACGGCTCCGACGGATTGACCGGTGTCGACTTAGGTGATAGCATACAGACGCAGCGAAAGGAGGGGTGAGACCAAGAAAACATCTCTGAGATGTGTAGCGCGACAGGGAAAGCCCGTGATCACCCCTTGAAATCATTCCTAGGGTCGCGGGGGATGTGCACCAACGATTCGATGAAGGATGAAGCAAGGCAGTTGGGATGTTCTACAGGCTCGACGAAAAAGCTCCTTTGCAAGAGAAGGGCAAGGTTCTTGAATCTGCCGGACAGAGTCCTATCCCAGTTTGTAGGAATTGTAGAAGGAGTCGCATCATCCCGAAAGAAGTGCTTATAGTAAGAGGGTGGCAGTCCGTTGATAAAGTTTCTGCCTGAGGGGATGCATCAACCAACCGGTGGAGGACGAATTGCCGGTCTTCGACGCGGCGGTTTGTGAATAAATGGCTGAACGATTCTTCTGCCCTGATCCGTTAGAAGTTGGTGATTACGTCCTGACGGGTCCGGAAGCGCACCATCTGGCCCATGTGCGGCGTATCGAACTGGGTGAGCGCGTGGTGCTCTTCAACGGAGATGGACGGGAGTATCCCGCGGAAGTGATCTCCGTGGGTCGACGTTGTGTTGTTTTGAGTATCCTGTCAGTGGAAGAGGTCGAACGGGAGCTGCCCATTCCCATCTGGGTGGCCTCGGCCCTGCCCAAAGCCGATCGCACGGACTTTCTGATCGAGAAGTTGACGGAATTGGGCGTGAGCCGCTTCATCCCATTGCTGACAACACGTAGTGTGGTGATTCCCCGGGAGGGTGCGGTGGAGCGTTTTGAGCGCGCCGTGATTGAAGCCAGCAAGCAATGTGGCCGCAACCGCTTGATGGCGATTGACCCGCCGCAACGCTGGGAACAGTTTGTCCGGCGGTCTGACTTGCCTGAGTTCCGAGTGATGTTACATCCGAATACGAGTCTGCCTGCGCTGGCAGGTGTGTCCACTGCAGGCGGTGTGCTGGCAATCGGACCCGAAGGAGGTTTTACAGCCGAAGAAATCACTGCTGCCCGAGAAAATGGCTGGCAGCTCATGAATCTCGGTCCCCGCACCCTGCGTATCGAGACCGCCGCCCTGGTCGCCGTCGCTCGCTGGAGTGATCCGCTCCGCCTGAACCTTGGCACTACTGGGGTACCATCTGTAGTAAGCTCACCTGCAGCTGGAGCAAGCCTTTCTGCTTTTGGCGATTTCGGTAATCCGGGTCAGGATGCGACCACACATTCAGGAAGAGAGAGCGGGTAATCCCAAGGCCCGTCGCTTTTCCGCCACGAAGGAAAGATGGTGAGGTATGTGGCTGATAATGGTGCGTATGACCTGTTCTAACGTTTGCAACCCGCGGAGGTTATGACAACCTGTTTTTTGCAATTGCTCGGGACTCAGGTGGCGGATAATCCGGGCGACATCCCGGCGTGTCGCTTCAATCAGTTGAAGTTGCTCTTCCAGGTCGCGTTCATGGTACGCCAGGGCTTGAAGGTACAGGTTTTCGTCGGCTGCCAGATAAAGCGGAGGTTCTGGCAGCGCGATGATGCGCTTGATCCGGTCGGCAAACACTTGTTCAAAGTCTGCCAGGTGACACACCACTTCCAACGTGCTCCACTTCCCAGGTATGGGGCGGGCGAGTAGTTGTTCCCGACTCATGTCGGCCACAGCAGCCCGTACCGCAAAAGCCCCCGAGAGGTACTCGTCGGCTAATGCTTGAACAGAAGAATTCATGAGTCGTTCTCCCACCTTCAAAAAGCCTGCTCGTCCTGCCTGCTTGTCCTTGTTTTGCCCCAGATGATCGATGGCGAGGCTGTATTTTACATGATGTCGTGGGTTTCCTTGTGCTCCTGCTGATCATCGTCTTCGTGGTCTTGTCGGTGTCCCTCGTGCTCCTCTTCCTCAACCTTGGGAATTGGTGAGTCGAAGGAGATGATGGCACGGGGGTCCGCCTTGGGATCATTTTCGACGATGAGGGGTTGAGAGTACTCCTTGCCGTCCACGGTGAGGACGACGCGATAAGTTCCGGCAGGGATGGCCACACCAAGTCCTGCCCCACGACCAGTCCGACCCGTGCCGCCACTGGCACTGAGGTTCCAGGTGACCCGATGGAAGCCGGGTTCGGTAGCAAGGTTGCGGAAGTCTCGCAAAGTATTACCGGTGACGTCGGTGACTTTGAGGCTGATGGTTTTGGCCGGTCGAGTGAGTAGGTAGTCGAAGACGGCTCCGCGGACCGGATTTTCCCCAACGAATTTACGAGCCTCGCGGGAGTAAGGCGAAAGTCGGCCGGTTTCCAGTTTCCAACGAACCACCGGAGCGGGGGCAAACAACGTGACCGGCTCCTGGAACGGCCGAGACGATGGCTGGGACGGGCTGGTGGCGGTATCACCAATTGTTGATGCCGAAGTAGCGGCTGAGGTTGTAGCAGCAGGGGCCAATTGGCGTAACGTGGTCACATCCAGAATCCAAACACTCCGGCCGTGCGTGGCTACTACGATTTCGTTTGCGGTGGTTGGTTGAGCCACCTCATGGATGGCCACGGTGGGTAAGTTGTTGTTGAGTTTGGTCCATTGTCCCCCCCGATCGAGCGAGATAAATACAGCGAATTCCGTTCCACAGTAGAGGATGTTCGGGTTGGTAATATCTTCCCGCAAGACACGGGTGGAACCGAAAGTGGGGAGATTGGCCGTGATGGCTTTCCAGCTTTGGCCGTAATCCTCCGTGACAAAAAGGTAGGGTTTGTCATCATTCGAGCGATGGGCATCGATGGCGACGTAGCAGCGTCCTTCAACAAATCGACTGGGTTCGATACTGCTGATCCAGCGGGGTCCAGGCAGACCGGCTGAACGTAATTTGTCTGCTACGTTGGTCCATTTTTGACCGCCATCCCGTGTGATCCACAGGTTGCCATCATCGGTGCCGACCCAGAGCAGGTCTGCGGAACGCGGGCTTTCAGCAAGCACGGAGATGGTTCCCTTTTTGCTAGCCGTCAATTCCGGGCTGATCGCCTTGAGGTCGGCTCCCCGATTGATCGAGCGGAACACGTATTGGGCCCCGCAGTAAAAAATTGCCGGATTGTGATGCGAGAGGATGAAGGGGGTGTTCCAGTTCCAACGGAGCGGCTCTCCGGGGGTCACAGGACGGGCACTGATACGGGCCGTTTCTCCGGTGCGGAGGTTGCGTCGGAGCATGCCGCCATTCTGACTGGTAACATATACGATGTCTGGGTCCGACAAATCCACCCGACAGGTGAAGCCGTCGCCACCATTGAGGAAGAGCCAGTCTTCGTTGCTGGGTCCCGAGGATCGCATGGTCTGGCTGGGACCACCCCAGGAACCATTGTCCTGCAGACCTCCGTACACATTGTAGGGGGTTCGGTTATCCACGCAGACGTGGTAGAACTGACCCAAAGCCAGGACGTTGAGATGGTCCCAATTGTCGCCACGGTCGTAGGTGACGTAGAAACCACCATCTGTGCCGATGAGCATATGGCGGCTGTCCTTGGGGTTGATCCAGAGGGCATGGTGATCGGGATGAAGCCCCCGGGCGGGAGCCGCCGTGAAACGTTCGCCCCCGTTGGTGGACCGCCACAAGGTGGTATCACCCAATACATAAAGTGTCTTGTCGTCATTCGGATCCACTCGGATGACCGAAAAGTAGAAAGGCCGAGGATTGAGGCTGTTGACACGCTGCCAGGTTTCTCCGCCGTCGCGGGAGACGAAGACTCCGCCGGTCTGGTAGCCATCTTTTCCCTGGTCTCGCTGGACGTTCGGCCGTTGGCCGCCCACGCTCGGGCTGAGCAAAAATGGGCGTGTGGGGGCAGCCGGCGGTGCCAGGACCACCACTACCTGCTTGCTTTCTTTGCCACGGGTGTAGGTGACGGTGACTTTATCTCCTGGCGAAAACTCTTGCAGGACCGCTCGTAACGATTTCTGATCTGCAACAGCTTTACCAGCGACCTTAGTGATCACATCTCCCGCTTGCAGACCGGCTTTCGCCGCTGGGCCTTCGGAGGTGACGCTTTCCACGGTGATTCCTCCCGCCGTGGGACCACGCGCCAGTGTTACCCCCAAAGTGGGCGGTGGGGCATCGGGCCGACGCCCTAAGGTCACGACAAATCGCACCTCCTTTTTGTCACGCAACACGGTGAATTCAACCTTGTCACCAGGCTTTTTCGTACCGATATAGTCCAGCATCGCTTCGTAATCGGCAACTTTCTTGCCATCCAAAGCTACGATGATGTCTCCATTTTTCCCTCCCCCTTTCGCAACAGGTCCGTCACCGACTTCTTCGATTTTGACCCCGCCCCCCTGGGCCGTATCACTGGAAATCCCCATGTATGCCGTGATAGGGGTGCGTCCTTTCCCCACGTTTTCCGTATCAATGATGGCGTAGATTAGCCCTTTGGTTTTCCGAGACGCATCCAAACCGATACGACCCAATTTGACAGTCGGCAGGCCGTTCGGCTTGTTCGGATCGTTGAGTTTCTTCCAAGTTTTCCCCCCATCGGTAGTTTTGTACAAACCGCTGCCGCTGCCATGAGTAACCACCGGACCGTACTGGTCTGTCGTCGGCCAGGTAGTATTGGGACCATAGAAGCCATCGAATTCGTCCCGCTGCCGTTCCCAGGTGGCAACGATGAGAGTTTCGGGATCGAATGGATCCATAATCATGTCAATGACGCCAGTCTTGTCATCGACATAGAGGATTTTGTTCCAGGTCTTACCACCATCGGTTGTTTTGAAGAGACCTCTTTCAGGATGGGGTCCATATAAACGCCCCAGTGCTCCAACATAGACGATGTCGGGATTTTTGGGATGGATCAGGATTTTGCCGATCTGAAAAGAGTGCTTCAAGCCCATATGGGTCCAAGTTTTCCCGCCATCGGTGCTCTTGTAAACTCCATCTCCGTATGAAACAGAATTGCGTGGGTTGGCTTCACCCGTTCCTACCCAGATGATGTTGGGATTACTGGGAGCCACCGCGACATCTCCGATGGAAACAGTATTTTCACGGTCGAAGAGATGGGTAAAAGTAGTGCCATTGTTGGTCGTTTTGATCAATCCTCCCGATGCCGTGGCGACATAGTAGGTCGATGGGTCGCTCTCCACAACGGCGATCGCTGTGATACGTCCTCCCATGTTGGCAGGTCCGATGCATCGCCACGTGAGTTTTTTGATGACCGTCTCTAATGTGACGGCAGGTTGAGTCGCCGAAGCCTTGCGGAGCGCTTCCAGCTTCTTTTGCAACTCAGCGATCTGGCGTTCCAATTCGGCGATTTGCTTCTGCGTATCTTCGGCGACAGGCGGTTGTTGCTGCGAACGCGCCAGCTGCGGCAGGGCGAAAAGACCGGTAAGCAGCCAGAGGTGGGCACAGGTGCGCAATAAACGACTATTCATGGCAGCATCTCGCAGAAGAGTCTGATAAACCCAGGGAGCCATAGATTTTGCCTAGGTATCCGATTTTAGCAAGTCACCCAGTCGGCACGCAAGGGTGGCAGGCACCTGAGACGGTAGTTGCATGCGTATCGGTGTGACTGTAGCGGATAAGAAGAAGTTGCAGGTTTTTCGCAAAGGATGGAGGCGGTATAACGGGAAACACAGGCTGCACACAGCCGTGATGGTCAGAGACGAAGTAGGGGAAGCTTTGGTCGAACAAATGAACAAGGAGAGGGTTGAGTTGCCGGTTCATTCCCAGATAGGATTCGATAGGCTTCGAAGCAGTGCAAAAAGGAGAGGAAAACAGGAATGACAGGAGCACGATGGGTATTAGGCGTCGATGGGGGTGCGACGACGACAACAGCACTGTTGGCCGAATTGGAGACGGGTCAGGTGATTGGTCGGGGAACAGGAGGATCCTCGAACATTCAGGCGGTGGGTGAGACGGTAGCCCTGCGGGAACTGAACACAGCCATAGCGACTGCATTTGCAGCTGCTGGCTTACGCCGACAACCGGTGGCCGCCGCAGCCTTAGGATTAGCAGGGATCGATCTGGACGGTGAAGATGTGATCCGCGGTTGGGCCGACCTGGTCGATCTGGCGGAGCGGCTGGTGGTGGTCAATGACGCTCGTTTGTTGTTTGCGGCTGGTACTCCGCACGGTTGGGGTTTGGCTGTCATTGCAGGAACGGGCTCTATTGCTTATATCCGTACACCCGAGGGTAATAACGATCGTAGGGGCGGTTGGGGCTGGCTCCTGGGAGATGAAGGGAGTGCCTTCCAGATCGGCTTGCGTGCGCTCCGGGCTGTGTGTCGGGCCGCGGATGGTGTCGGACCACCCACCCGACTAACCCAGATTTTCCTGGATAAACTCGGATCAAGCCAACCCCGGGATTTGATCCCCGCTGTGTATCGGGGAAATTGGGACAAAGCATTTATTGCTCAACTGGCTCCTCTGGTGTTGACTTGGGCTGCTCAGGATGAGGTCGCCCGGCAGATCGTTCACACCCAGGCCCAGGCTCTGGCACGGACAGCAGCGGCGGCTGTGCGGTTATATCGCTGGCCGGAAGACCACATTCCCACGGCCCTAAGCGGTGGACTATTCCTCCATAGCGAAATGTATCGGACACACTTCCTGGAGTATCTCCGTGAGGAAGATGTGGTCCCGGAACCGGTTCAAACGGTCGAAGAACCGGCTCGAGGTGCCGTGCTACTGGCTCGTCAACTGTGCAGCAACTCGTCGCTATCGGGATGATCCTGGTATCGGATCGAGTTCTACGGTACGTCTCTGTAATCCCGTGCTCCGACCTCGGGGGGGCCTCGGAGATGCCTCGGTGCTCAAGAATAGCTCGAGGAACGATGCCCCCTTCGCCTGTCTCGAAGTCTGACCCTTTGGGTTCCTCTTCTACGGAAAAGGTGTCGTCTGGACAAATCGCCGACAGATAGTCCTTCCAGGAAAACGCTCTGGACTCACAGGCGCAAGAATGTAGAAAGAGAGTTGAGTCGCAAGGCAGTACCGGACAGTGGGTGCAGCGGTATGCTCAGAGCGACCGCAAAGGATTATACTCCCCACGGTTCCATACCCGAGTGATGCAGAGAGACTTTGCACTGTACCCTGGTGGGCAATGGGATTGGAGGAGTTGGGAGCAAGGCGGCACAGCCGGCTGGTGGGCACGGGAGCTTGCACAGCTGCCCCGTGGACTTGGGAGTGAAGGAGGAAGAACATGGCCAAGAAAGGGAAAGAAGCTCGCCATATCGTCAAGCTTAAAAGCGAGGTGAGCGAGCATTGCTATTACACCGAGAAGAACAAGAACAACACGAAAGAGCGTCTGCAATTGCGTAAGTACGATCCGACGGTGCGCAAGCATGTGATCTATAAGGAAGCCAGCAAGCTCTAAGGATAACACGGTGGGTGTAGCAATCCGTCGGGGGGCCAAATTACCCGACGGATTTTCTATTTGTGAGGGGCATGACTGTGAGGTGGTAGAAATGTCTCAGCAAGGCGATGGGGTGGAACCATCACTGTTGACACGCTGGGAGGTGCGATGCAAGGTGGTCGGGTTGATGGGTGCGGCGTTGGCGGTGGCCTTGTTGCGAGATTGGCGTCCTTCCTTGGCAGCCTGGGGAGTTGCCCTGATGCTGAGTTTAGTAGGCCGACTTCGCTGGCAATGGCTTATGTCACGTATGTTGCTGTTGGGTGGGGCCGCCTTACCGTTTGTTCTGGTGTTACCGTGGACCCTCTCCGATGAACGCTTGCCCTGGTGGGCATGGGGACCATTGGCGTTGTATCCTTACGGAGTCGAGGTCGGAGCGGCCATCACCTTACGCTTGTGGGCGATCGGCATCCTTGCGGCCATTCTGATCCAAACGACCCGATGGTCTGAGTTACTGGCAGCTCTTCGCCATCTGGGTACACCTGCGTCGCTGGTTTGGATCGTGGCCTTGTCACGCCAGTATGCCCACGTGTTAGCGCAGGAATATCGCCGTTTGCGATCCGCTCTGCGTGTTCGGGGATTTCGTCTGCACGGAACGACGTGGCATGGTTACCGTACCTTAGGGTATGCATGTGGCGCTTTGGTTGTGCATGGGGCGGAGCGGGCGGAACAGGTCAGTGTCGCCATGCGATGCCGTGGATTCCACGGGGATTTCACCCTCTTGATACGTCGTACTCCTAGTCGTTTCCTGGATATTGCCGCTTGTGTCTGCCTTTGGACTGTAATGTTGCTTTTGTGGATATGGGATCAGCAGAGGTGAGTAAAACTTTCTCGAAGTGCCCAAGGGTATCTGTTATCCGGGAGATCTGGTGCCCGGCTTTCATCAAAAGGGATGTGATAAGACAGGTCGTGAAGAGTGACCTCAAAGGGAGTCAGGGCATTGTTTGAGCCAGCGTTGAGGGAAGGTGAGATCGTGGTGCGGGTGGAACGCCTGTTTCATGCGTACCGCCCGGCTGGCTGGGTCTTGGAGGATGTAAGCTTTCAACTTCAGGCGGGAGAATGCGTGGCCGTGGTAGGCCCGAATGGTGCGGGCAAGACAACTCTGTTTTTGCGTCTGAGCGGTTTGCTCCCGGGCGAGCGGGGGCAGGTAAACGTCTGCGGTTGGGACCCTGCCGACCCGAGTCAGCGGCCCCATTTGCCCAGGGTGCTCGGCCTGGTCTTTCAGAATCCGGAAGACCAGTTGTTTGCTCCCAGTGTGTTGGAAGATGTGGCCTTTGGCCCTTTGAATCTCGGTTTACCACCCGAAAAAGCACAAGAGCGAGCCGTATCGGCGTTGGCTGCCGTGGGGTTCCCGCCGGAAAAAATCCATACTCCGCCGCTGCAGCTCTCCGGTGGTGACAAGCGTCGGGTCGCCTTGGCTGGCATCCTGGCGATGCAACCGAAAATCTGGCTCCTGGACGAACCGACCGCATTTTTGGATCCCCGGGGGCGGCGGGAACTGTTGGCCTTATTGCGGACCTTGCCCGGAGCCAAACTGATCGCTACCCACGACCTGGATTTCGTTCTGGAATTGTGCTCTCGAGTTTTACTCCTGGACGGTGGCCGCTTGATTGCGGACACATCGGTAGAAGAACTCTTCCGTGATGCCGAGCTTCTGGAGCGTCATGGGTTGGAAGTGCCTTATCGTTGGCGTTGGCTCCAAAGAGTGCGGCCGACGACGGATGGGGAAGAAATGGGTGCCTCACACCCACGGGACCAGACCGCTGCTTGGCCGGGCCAGACGGCTGGAGAGGGAAAATTATAAGCCATAACAGTAAGGGAAAAGTGGTGATGTGCCATGTTATCCGTGTTACTGACCGAGCCACCTTTGCAGCCGCATCATCAGCCATTCTCGGTAGAGCGGATCTTGCAACCTCGGCGGGAGATACCCAGACGCCGCCACAAGATCATCGCTGTATTACCGGCTTATAACGCGGAGCAGACCTTGGCGGCCACCCTGGCTGACTTTCCTCCGGGTTGCGTGGACGACATCTTGCTCGTGGATGATGGGAGCACCGACGGAACGGTGGCCTTGGCCCGCCGCATGGGACTGAAGGTTCTGGTCCATGACCGTAATCGCGGTTACGGCGGTAACCAGAAAACCTGCTACCGCTATTGTCTGGAACACGGGGCGGACATCATTGTGATGATTCACCCTGACTATCAGTATGACGCGCGGGTCATACCCCATGCTGTGGCGTTTATCGAATTGGGGATTTGTGACGTAGTCCTGGGGAACCGGGTGCGTGGACGACGAGAGACGCTCCGCTGTGGCATGCCTTGGTGGAAGTACATTAGCAATCGGGCCTTGACCATCTTCGAAAACTTCTGCTTGGGTCAAAACCTGGGCGAGTTTCACAGTGGCTTCCGCGTGTATCGCCGTCAAGTCCTGGAAATAATTCCCTTTGAACGGAACAGCGACGACTTCGTTTTCGATACCCAGCTTCTTGTTCAAGCCGTATATTTCGGTTTTCGTTTGGGAGACGTCCCGGTTCCTGTACGCTATTTTCCGCAAGCGAGTCAGATCGATTTCCGTCGCAGCCTGCGCTACGGGCTGCAGACCGTGAAGACTGTGGGACAGTACGGCTTGCATCGCCTGGGCTTGTGGAGGAGTCCCTTGTTCGAACCTGCACGCCGAGTGTTGAATCGAGATGAGGGTATAAGCCCTCCTCCCCTCAGGGACTCGGTAGCGGAATGACTACACGGAAACTGGTATAAGGGCTACGGCTGCCGGCGTATTGCCGCTGCGGTAAAGATTGCTCGGATCGGAGGTGGTCGAAGGTGAGAGGGGTGGGGAGGGTGAAGTTACGCCCCCGCAAGATGATAGCATCCTGATCTCCGGGCGGATGCATGAGGTCCCACATCTGAGCAGATGCTGCGGGATCGTTGGGTATAAGCATGCAGGTCCATTCGCGACCGTTTCCCGCCATGTCCTGCAAACCCAGGTCGTTGACATCGCAGTCTCCGGAATCGACCCGGACATTGCGGGGACAGGCTTGGGCGACCCAGACCCGACTGCCGGGAAGACTGACCGAAGTGCGATCCTGAACTCGGTACAATCCGGCAGCATGGTCCCACTCCTGAGGGGTTGGGAGACGTCCTCCAAAGGCATCCCGTGCGAAACGAGCCGCCTCGACTGCCGTTATATAGGTGACCGGGGCCAATTCTCCATGCACTTCCGAGGCTGGGGGAACTGTTCCACCACCGGCAGCGTAGAGCTTGTTCCAGACTTTGGTTTCCAACATATAAAACGGAAGAGGTACGCGGGGTCCACTCGCGGGGGCAACGAGTCGAAAATATCCCTCTTCGCTCTGAACAGGGATAACAATTCTCTCCGCTACACGTCGGCCGTCGGCCAATGTAAGGATCAATGCCTCAGAGGTGGGACGGGCGAACGGATGGGGCAATATCAACCCTGTGTCCGAAGAGTTTGAGGTTTTTCGACTAGGGATGTCAGACGTATTGGGGTGGGATAAGTCCTGATGGGTCTGTGCTGATTGCTGGTCGTTGTAGGATGGGCTGTTGGTACCGCTTGTACGAAAAGATAACCCCGAAAGATATAACAACATGCTGGTTATGGCGATGGTTCCGCTGACAAGAAGCAACGTCCATGCTTCAGGGATGAACAGCGAGGGGCGTGACCTAGCCTCGGAGCTTACACCGGCTACCTCAGATTCGGGAAGGGGGAAGCACGTTCTAGGAGGGAGGGTGAAACTGGGGTTTGGTTCGCTCGGGACAGTGGATGCGGGAACCGCTGCTATTGCCGCGGGAGGTGTGCAGACCTTCGGATGCGGGTTTGCTTCTCCACAAGTAGAAGGCAAGCTTTGACCTGACGTAGGAGCCGGAGAACCAGTTGAGGAGGAGACAGAAGGCGGCGTAACAGGTCTCGCGCTCGAAACAGCGGCAGCCAAAGCATGGACGAAAACCGTGCACGAGGGGAATCGTTGATACGGGTCACGCGCTAAGGCCCGACGCAATACCGCTTGTTCCGCGGGAGAAATCAGCGGATCGAGCTGGTACTGGCCTTGCAGGTGAGCCAGCATCAAATCCTGGAACGATAGGGAGGAGAAGGGCGGATGCCCTTGACGCAACTCGATATACGCAATGGCCAAGGCGTATTGATCACTGGGAGGTCCCCCCTCTTGGGACCAGATTTCCGGAGCCATGTACACAGGAGTTCCCGCGAACGTGTGCATGCTCGCCAGCATTCGATTCTGGTGCCAGGCTAGTCCGAAATCGCTGACTTTGACGTGCCCCCGCAGAAGCAGAAGGTTATCCGGTTTGACATCCCGGTGCACGACGGCATGACTGTGAAGGAAATCCAGTCCTTCGGCAGCCTCCTCAAAATAATGCAACAATTCGTTGGGTGGTATACCTGTGAGCCGTTCCTGTCGGCAGGCTTGCAACCGTTGCCGCAGCGTCCCTTCAGCTAGTTCCATGACAATGTACAGCCGCTGCTTACAAATCCAGAAATCCTCCGTGGCCAGCAAATAGGGATGGCGGAGGTTTTTGACCAACTCCAGGGCGCGGCGCTCCCGACGACTCCCGGAATGCTCCGGTGTAAAGGGAAGAATTTTGATGGCTTTTTCGATACCGCTGCTTTTCTTGCGGGCCAGCCAGACTTCTCCCGAGGCCCCACGACCTAGCAGCCGGATCATTTCGTACTGGTTGGCAATGGTTGCGTCGGATTCTTCGGCACTTATGGATGGATCCGAGTCGGCTCCCGCAGCGGGAGAAAACCCAGGAACAGTCAATAAAGACTGCCAGCGCTCCAGAGTGGGACGAATCCGTGGAAACTGGAGAGGGAATCGTTGGGCGATATCCTGCAACGCTACAGCCTGACCTGCCTGCCGTCGGCAGCGTACCTCCTCGAGGATCAATTCATCGGGTACAGCTTCTTGGGGACCCAGGAGGGGGAAACGGTGGATGTACTCTTCGATACAGGGGTTTTCTCCTTCTCGCCAGCGATATTCCAGGTCAATAATGACGAGTTCGACCAACGCTGCACGCCGAAGGTGTTCCGGTACTGCATCCAGATAGCACGCCCAATCGTCCACAGCTCCCTTCTGTCGTGCCGCGTGAAAGGCATCCGCTACCATCGAGAGCTGGGCATCATGATTCCGAGGCTCGGAACCGGCGGTCATATGCAGTCACTGCCTGATTTTGGAGGTTGCACGCCATCCACACCTGGTCTTGCCGGATGTTCATTCATCATACCAGAGGTAGATAGATCGTGTGGGCAATGATGACGCAAAATCTCCGCTGCTCCTCCTCTCGCTCGAGAGGAAAGCCACGGAGATCGCGGGGAATCCCGAAGACCGCTCAGCCCAGAGGTGGTGCAGTAGCTTGCGGGTTGTAACGAAGCCGGCGGTTGGGGTCCACCTCGACGTAGCCGAAGACCTGCTCATGCCGTTGGACGACCACACGAAGCACTTCCGCCAGCTTTTTCGCGGTGACGTAGTTCATGATCAAACGGTGCTTCAGGTGCACCGGTTCGGGTCCGTTGGGACCGATCACCTGGGAATAGACACCGAAGTCCATGAGCACCTCATCCGGATTGCCGGTAACCCGAAAGAAGTTGACGTAAATGCTTTGCAAATCAGTGTCAATGATGGGCACCTGAATTTGCTGTTGTTGGCCAGCCGTCGGGTTGGCTTGGGAAGCCGGATTGATGGCCTGCGATTCTTCGGTCATGTGTGAACTCCTTTCCGGAATGAGGATCAACCGTCTTTGTTACTATACCACTTTTCCACCACACTGCCGGGAAAAGGGGCGAAACATCAGCGGAATGTCACGCCTGCAACCGTTATTCTCCGACAACTTGGACACGCAGGAAGGACTGACCCATCGCTTTCTGCCAATTCAGAGTCCAGCGCCAGTGGTCTTGATCTGCGGCTTGGGCCAGGTGCAGAACAACCGGACGCGGTGCCAACAGAGCTAGAGCTTGCGGCACATCGAGTACACGCAATACGTTCAGAAAAATGGGTTCCTCGCGGTGGGAGGATGGCAAATACCACAGATCGACACTGGCCACATCCGGCTCAAAGAGAGCGGCGTAGAGAGCCAGGCCGGCTGCCGTGCGTTCCCCTTGCAGAGTCAGGCGGGCCTTGTTGCAGTCTTCCAGTTGGCGTAACGCTCCTAATGCTCGGCGGACATCCCAGACACGCTGCCCATCCACAGTTTGTCCTATCAGGGCAAAGCGTCGGCGGATGTGGGTGTCCGTGACACTGCCTGTTTCAGCCCATCGCGTGACCCCGATCCCGCGGGGCGCGATGGCAGCGAAAGCCAGCTTCTGGTGCAGAATCATTGTCCGGTTTTGTTGATACAACTGATCATCGCGGCGGAACTTGGGTCGGACTTGTAACAGGGCGGCGTAATCCGGTCCCAAACCCGCGCACCAGCGTCGCCAACCGGCCTCATCGAGGACAGACACAATCACCTCCTGCGGCGGTGGTCCTTCTGCTGAGGTGAGCACGAACAGCCTCAGACGGATTGTCGGCTCCGAGGTGAAGTCGATGGCCCGCAAGCGGAGTCCGTCGCTGCGAACATCCCCAACAACCTCGACTTGGAGGGGTCCCGGAGCCGTAGGCCAGCCCGCGAACACCCGTTCTTGCAATTGTTGCAGTAACTGCGGTTTCTTCTGTTGCCACCAGTTAGCAACCGCTTCAGGCTTGTCGGGTAGGGGATGTTCAGCGACGGGTACGAACGATTCTTGAATTTTTTCATTACGGCGCGGTTCCGGTAAACGGTCGAAAACTTTCAGCTTCGCTGGTGCCAGGGGAGGAGGGAGATCGTCCTGGACCATCGTGGTGGTGTCATTACGCAGCCATCGCTGCATCCAGCGGTTGATTCCGATGCGGAGTTCGGGGGTGTCTTTGTGAGGCCCACGGGTTTCCAGGAGCTGGAACTTTTCTTCCGCGCGATAGAGGGCGTAAACAGGGCGGACTTTCTCGGCGAGGCGGCGATAACCGGCAACGGGGAAGATATCGTCATTATCCGAGTTGCCCAGCAACAGGGGACGGGGGGCTACCAAGGCGGCTACCTGGGCGAAGTCCCAGCGATAAGTATTGATGAAGAACATGCAGTCGCAATGACCAGCGATGACACCACTGGCCAGGCGGGGTACCGCACCTTCACAGACTTGGGCTTGCAGATCGGCAATTCCCGCTATGGGAACAGCACAGACGACACGTTCATCCGCAGCCGCCAGCCACCAACTATAGGCTCCACCACCACTGCGACCGGTGATACCGATACGCCGACGATCCACTTCCGGTCGGCTTTCCAGATAATCCAACGCTCGCATTCCGTTCCACAGTTCTACTCCAGCGGGTGTATAGCCACGGGCTTGCCACCACCACATCTTCTCCCGATAGGTGCCGTGATGCAGGCCTTGAATCTCTCCCAGCTGCAACGTGTCGATGACCAGACACACATACCCATGAGCCGCAAACCACGCCGGATGGTACTGATAATGCACTTTGCTCCCATAGGAAATACCATCCTGCACAACATTTCCATGACCGCACAAGTACAGGATCGCCGGATATTTCTCCGAGGAATTGGCCGACATCGCCCCTTTGGGCAGATACAAGTTCGCCGTTACATACAGACCGGGCAACGACTGAAAATGAAGTTTTTCGACAATGTACTGATCAGTTTCCACCCGACCTGTGATCACCGGTTGTAACGGCGTCTTCTCCGGAAGGGGCCAAAGACCCATCATATCGAGGAATTGCTGTCGTAATTTCATGCGGCGTTTTTCCCATTCTTGGAGCGTGGTCAGGTCGCTCAAACATTTCTGTTGGATCTGGCGGACCTGGTCGCGGAAGTATTCCGCAATCATGGCCGCACCTCGCCCATAAGGGTCGGGGATTCCAGGGCTATCCCCGCCATCGGCTACGGGAGGCTGAGCGCTGAGCGTGGACAGCAACCAACACCAACTGAATGCCAGCAGAAATGGTACGCCCCGCATAGACCAGACGCAGAGGATTCGACAGCGTTTCATGGGTGGGAACTCCGAGAGCAGCTTGGATCCGGTGGGATGCTACCGATGGTACTGCGTATGAGGGTGAAATGAAAGGGGGAAGTGCAAAAGCTTTGTGCCTTCTGAACTGATACTGATCCGATGACTAGATGACAGTCGGGGTGTTCCAACCTGTCATTTTTTGGCGGCAGCCGCGATATACTTTTCCGGATTGGCGTAGAACTCATCCCGACAACCCGTGCAACAGACGAAATATTGCTTGCCCTGATAGGTGACAGGAATGGTAGCCGCTCCCCCGGAAACAATGCATTCTGGGGCTTTTTTCCGCGCTGCGAAGGACTCGCCCGCCCGATTCCCCTGAAATCCCAAGACGTTCAGGAACAATCCTCGTCCTCCTTCTTGCCGGTCGTAACGAAGTTGGAATCTGATCCCTTCGGCCAGGGTCGTCATTGTAACCCGGTGAATATCCCCTGAGGAATCTTTGCTTTCCGCCTTGAGTGTGCCCCGGATCACCTGACCACGCAGGTCAAGCTCCTTGTTCTCCGGGGTATGCAGGACGAGACGGTACTGTTTGGCCGCTACGTCGTAGGTCACATACCCGTGGGTAAAAAATTTGCCTTTGCCCTGGGAAAATTCCACATGCAGGCGTGGTCCGCTCTGGGGAAACTGCCACCCCCAGCGGACAGTTTCTTTCCAGACTTCCAACTTTCCGCCTGATTTGCGCAGTGCCTCCAGGTGCCACTCACCGATGAACTCTTGCAATTCTTGCAAAGCTCGCTTGATAGTGGCGACCTCTTCAGAGGTTGGTAACCCCTCTGTTTGGGCTATCCCTGGGTTCTCGATCGACGCGGCATACCAACTGCAGGTCACGGCTAATAATACATGGGCGAACCATCGCGCGAACATATCCTCACTCCACAGAGGCAAAGGGATCGTTGGAATTCGTCCATCAACCAGTGACTAACAATATGACGGCTCCTCGTCCATCTTGGTTCCGCTTTGTGAGGCAGATGCATGGCCTCGAGTGGGAAGAGGAAGAAGGATGAGCTGGGTGAACTCATGTCCTTTACGATAGTGAAAAAGCCACGATGGGTGTCTGTGTGTGAGTCTTCCGCTCGCTACGGCGTCCTCAGAAGACGATCGGGACAGTTAGTTGTTTTGGGGCATCTATTCTTCCGGTTCGGTCAGTGCCCGGCTGTAACGCGCCAGGAGCATTTGGACCGCTTGGATGGTTTGCCACTCACCGAAACCGAGGCGCACCTCAGTACCATCCTCATTGGCATTGATGTTTTCCACAGCTAAGGTGAGTCCGTGATGGAGAAAGTCGAAAATCTCCACCAGACGTGCCACCTGGGCAGGAGTCAACTTGCGGGGCAAAGGAGGGATTTCCTCGTCCAGGGGGCACCACGGCAGTTGAGCGGTGTGGCCGACCGTGGGATCAGCACTTCCGGGTGGAGGAGAACTGGGGAGCAAGCCATCGACGCGAACAGTACGCTCCTTAGGACGCGCGCCGGCTGGTATCGCCTCGGCTCTTCGGGCGGCAATTTCCTCCATCGTTCCGAACAAAAGCATGGTGCGACCGACGCAAATCTGGTCTCCGGCCCTCAGGCGACGAATCTGTATGGGCATACCGTTGACCCGAGTGCCGTTGGTGCTGTCCAGGTCTGTGATGATAATGTCCTCGTCTTCCATCTGTACTTTGGCGTGAAAGCGACTGACCCGCTCGTCATTGAGACGCAAAGAATTGCCTTCTTCCCGACCGATGGTCACTGGTATGGGCAAGTCCTTGAAGACGCGCCCCTTGTCCACGCCCTCGAGTACCAGAAAGGTGACTGTGCGCATCGGTAGACCCCCGACATGCTGGTTTTTGGTAATTCCACTTCGGAACAACCCAGCGACTGGGCTGGGAGTACACCGCCGCCGAGTGCACTTGGGATGATACTGTTGCCCCCACGGGCACGGACTTTCTCTGCGATGCTTACCTATAGCATAAACCATGTCGAATGTCTGGAGGACAGTAATTTTCTCTCACGCCGAAAAAGAGTAGAAAACAGGAATAGATTCAATCCTCAGCGAAAAAATTATTCTTTTACATGAAAACTTTTCCATTGATCGAGGATGTGGGAGGTTGCGTCGGAATCTTCCACGGAGACGGGAATCAATTGGGGAATATGGCGAAACCACGTAAGTTGGTGTTTAGCGAATTGGCGGGTGCGGATGCGAATGCATTCGACTGTGTGGTGCCAGTTGGGGAGTCGTCCCTCCAGGTAGTCCAGGATTTGACGATAGCCGAGGGCTTGTCGGGCTTCCCGGCTGAGAGGATGAGGCAGGTCGCGCAGGCGTCGCACTTCCTCGAGCCAGCCTGCTTGGAGCATGTGGTCTATGCGTTGCTCGATACGGCGGTAAAGGACATCACGGGGTAAAGTCAGGACAACCGCGGGAATGCGTCGGCAGACAGCCGCACGGTTTGGGGCAGCAAAAGCAGGGGTATCCCAGGTTGTCTGCCACTCGGAGATGGGGCGACCGGTCAGGTGGAACACTTCCAGAGCACGAATGATGCGGCGCAGATCATTGGGGTGTAAACGAGCCGCCGTTTTGGGGTCCACTTGAGCCAGACGAGCATGAAGTACGGCGGCGCCCATTTGCTCAGCTTCTTCCTGGAGTTGTCGCCGCAACTGTTCATGGGCAGGGGGACCGGGAAACAGACCAAACAGCAGAACTTTGAGATACAACGGGGTGCCCCCGACGAAAATGGGGCGACGGCCCCGCGCAAGGATGTCTCGACAGACCCGTTCCGCTTGCTCTAGCCACCAGGCTACGTTCAGACCCTGCCAGGGATCCAAGACATCGATGAGGTGATGGGGGATACGTCTCCGCTCGGCAGGGCTGGGCTTGGCGGTGCCAATATCCATACCGCGGTAGACGGTCATCGAGTCCAAGGCGATGATCTCGCCGCCAATCCTTTCTGCCAGTTCCAAGGCCAGGGCTGACTTCCCGCTGGCGGTGGGACCGGTCAGGATGTAAGCTTGCTCGAAGGGGTCCATAGTGCGCAAGCAGAGGGGTAAGTCTGCGGTTCGGGGTTCGCCAGTATTGTACGCTTGAGTGGTGGGGAAGGGCGGCAGTCGGAACACATGAGCTGGGAGCATTTTTTCTATGAACCGGATTACAGCAGCGGCGGATTACCTGATGGGTTTACGGCGAGGCCGGCGTCAGGTGCCTCATTTACCGAGCGATATCGCGCCTCGGAGTCTGGAAGAAGGGTATCTCATCCAGAATGCCTTCGTAGGCCGATTGCTTGCCTGGCATGGCGGTCGCACCTGTGGTTACAAGATTGCCTGCACCAGCCGCGTAGCCCAGGATGCACTAGGAGTGTCCTCACCCCTGTTTGGTCGTCTCTTGACTGCGACCTGCCACAGGTCAGGGGTAAGTTTACCCGCGGGTGACTATCTGGTACGTTGTGCCGAGGTTGAGTTTGGTTTTCTGATTGGTGACGACGTACCGACAGATCGTCACTATACGATCGAAACGATCCGCCCCTGGGTGGCCGCCCTCCTTCCCGCTATGGAGATCGTAGATCATCGCTTTGTGGACTGGCAAAAGGTCGGCGCGGCAACACTGGCGGCCGATAATGCCATCCATGGGGCCTGGATTTATGGTTCGCCTGTGCCTGATTGGCAATCTTTCGATTTGGCTCAGCAACAGACATGCCTGGTCGTTAACGGTCGGCAACGCTTCCCAGGTTCGGGAGCTGCAGTACTCGGACATCCTCTGGCCGCACTGGCCTGGCTGGCTAACGAGCTTCCTCGTTATGGTTTGTCGCTTGAGCGTGGAGATTATGTATCCACAGGGTTGACCACCGCCATTTACCTGGCTCAGCCCGGCGATCACCTTCGAGGTGATTTTGGGTCTCTGGGACAGGTGGAAGTGCAATTCGTTCCATGAAAGTGCAAGGCAGGCGACGGGAACACTCAGGATCAGATTCACCAATGTCGAAGCAACCCTTGGACGCTCCTGATTCGATCTTGGGACTGATAAAGAGTTGAAACTAGATTTGGGCCGAGTTTTTGTCGGATTGGGCTTCAGATGATGGTGATCGTAAAGCAGAGCCATGAGGCGATTGCTGGCAGGTGTCGAGCAGAAACGACAGAACCGCTGTGGTGTCCTGGGGTGAGTTTTGTGACACAGGATTGGCAGTTGTGGCAACTGACTTGCCCAAATGCAGGCTGGGATTGATATCGTAGCACACCTTAACCAGGAAAAGTCCTTGGGCAGGAGCCGTCGGGCCGGCCAAGCGACGATCGCGACGGAACAAGACTTCCTGCAGGCGGTCGGTCGTCCATTTTCCACGCCCAATTTCCACCAGACTGCCCACGATGGTACGGACCATGTTGTAGAGAAAGCCGTCTGCTTCCACCTCGATGAGCAGGCATGAACCGCAAGTATAAACATCCACAGCCAAGACGGTACGTCGAGGACTCAACCGCTCCGAACCGGCAGTGGCGAACGCCGAGAAATCGTGGCGGCCGAGCAGGATGCGTGCTGCTTCCTGCATAGCAGTTACATCCAGATGAGCTCGGACATACCAAGCGTAGCGGCGAAGCAGCGGATCAGGTTGGGCCCCTCTTTGCACCACGTAGCGATACCGTTTGGAACAGGCATCCTTATTGGCATCAAAGCTCTGAGGCATTTCTGCCAGATTGAGGGCTGACACATCGGGAGGTAACTGAGCGTTGATGGCACGGAGTAATGTCGGGCAGTCCAGACGGGTCATACTGAAAAAATTGGCAACCTGGGCGAGAGCATGGACCCCGGCATCTGTGCGACCGCTAGCATTGAGTCGGAGGGCGGGCTCGTGCGTGATGGCTACAATGGCTTGCTCAACCGTCTCCTGGACACTCCGCAATCCAGGCTGCTTTTGCCAGCCGCAGAAGTCCGTTCCGTCGTAACGAAGAGTAATCGCGAAGTTGCGCACAGTTCATACCAGGCACAACAGCCGGGAATTCAGGGGCGAGGAGTGACAATACCGCGGCGAAGTAACTCTTCAGCGCATTGGACGGCATTAGTAGCCGCACCCTTGCGGAGGTTATCCGCCACCAGCCACAGGCACAGGGCGTGGGGATGACTAGGGTCCTGACGAACCCGACCCACATAGGTCAGATCCGTTCCCGCCGCATGAATCGGCTGGGGCACTTCTCCGCGTCGCTCGTCCAGTAAGCAAACGCCCGGAGCTGTCCGAAGGACCTCACGTGCTTCTTCAGCAGAGGGTGGATGATGAAACTCTACCGTCACCGCCTCGCTATGAGCTATCTTGACCGGGACTCGTACACAGGTGGCGCACACACCGATCGACGGATCCCCGAGAATTTTCTTGGTTTCTTGGATGACCTTGTTTTCCTCTTCGCTGAAACCGTTGGCATCCAATGTCCAGTCCAGGGTCAGGACATTGCCGGCGAGTTGACCGCGGTGCGCCGTCGGAGAAGGGATCGGTTCCCCGCGCACCCAGGCTTGCAACTGGGCTTCAAAGTCCGCTAATCCCTTGGCACCTTTTCCGGACGAGGACTGATAGGTGGCGACAACTACCCGCTTGACCCGCCAGCGGTCGTGCAGCGGCTTGAGAGCCACGCACAAAGGGATGGCGACGCAATTCGGGTTGGCCACAATCCCTTTTCGGATCTGATGTAATTGTTCGCCGTTGACCTCCGGAACGACCAACGGGCATTCGGGGTCCATCCGCCAGGCGGAGGAATTATCGATCACGATCGCTCCAGCGCGGGTGGCCCACGGAGCATATTCCCGGCTCACCGCACTGGGTGTGCTGCCGAGGACGATCTGGATCCCCTCGAACGCTTCCGCACGGATTGCTTCCACGGGGTAACTTTGACCCCCAAACTCGACTGTTTTGCCCGCACTGCGAGCCGATGCCAGGAATTTGATCGTGCGCACGGGAAACTTCCGCTCCCAGAGGATCTGTCGCATTAGCTCGCCCACAGCACCGGTCGCCCCGACAATTGCAACATCTACGCCAGCCACGCTGTTCACCCTCGATCAGTCTCGATATCGCTGCCGTTCCTATAATCTGTTGATCTTCCGGAGTGGACGAAATCCTACACAATACATCACATTAGGGAAACCATGCCCTTGCGGGAATGTGGCTGCGAGTAAATCCAGATTGTCCTTATACCAGATGAGGGGAGCCGAGCGTGGCGTTTCGCCGAGGACAAGGGGAGGAAGGAGCTATGCGTGTGGCCGTCGCGGGTTGTCTCCACGAATCGAACACCTTTGTGAGAACCTGGACCGATCGTCGCTGCTTTGTTGAAGGGAGTCTATGCTGGGGGGAAGAACTGGTTCCCGTTTGGGGTCAGGCCCATCACGAAGTGGGTGGCTTTCTCACTGCCTTGCTTCAGGAAGGTGTGGAGCCGATCCCCATCGGAATGGCTTGGGCGACGCCGGGAGGACCGGTCACCGATGACATTTTCGAGGAGGTTTGCGATCGTTTCTGCACCACGCTGCGCCGTCATCAGCCGGATGGCATCTTGCTAGCATTGCATGGTGCTATGGTCACCTCCCGATTCCCCAGTGCTGACACGGAACTTCTGGCTCGCATCCGTGCTGCCGTCGGTGGTGACATTCCCATCGCAGTAACTTTGGATTTTCACGCGAACGTCTCTCCAGAGATGGCGAGATATGCCGACGCCATCGTCGCTTATCAGACTTATCCTCATGTGGATCAATGGCAGTGCGGGTACAAAGCCGCTCAACTACTCCTGCATTCCCTTCGGCAGAACCGTCGCCCCGTGACAGTGGTGATCAAACCGCCGTTGTTTATTCCTATTCTGGCTCAGGAGACGCAGCAGGCACCGATGAGCGAACTGCTCAGGTTGGCTCGGCAACTGGAACAGCATCCGGGGGTTCTGGCGGTGAGTCTCGTAGCGGGGTTTCCCTATGCGGATGTCCCCGCGATGGGGGCATCCGTGGTCGTAGTGGCTCAAAGTGAGCAACGGACGGTGGCCGTCGAGGTGGCCGAAGAATTGGCTGCGGCCCTCTGGTCCGAGCGTCAGCGACTGCACGTACCGACCTACACAATCCCGGAGGCGGTCCAGTTGGCGTGCACTACCCGAAACACACCGGTGCTTCTCGTGGACCTGGGCGATAACATCGGAGGGGGTACAGCGGGAGATGGTACCTGCTTGCTGGAAGAGTTGCTACGCCAGCAGGCCCAAGGATGGTTGGCTGTGCTCTGGGCGCCCGAAGCGGTGGCCCAGGCCTGTCAGAAAGGTGTAGGGGCTTCGTTGACTGTTACGGTGGGTGGCACGGATCCCCGTCAGGGTTCGCCACTGACCCTGCACGGTGTCGTTCGGACTGTGCATGATGGCCGATGGATCGAAACGGAACCTCGCCATGGTGGTCGCCGTTTTCACGATCAGGGACCCACGGCTGTTCTCGATGTAGGGAATGACAACGTGCTGGTGTTGAACACCCTCCGCACCCCGCCGTTTAGCTTGGGGCAATTGACCAGTCTCGGACTGGACCCGCGCCGGAGTCGGATCATTGTCGTCAAAGCCGCCGTAGCTTACAAGGCAGCCTACGCTCCGATTGCCGGGACGATTCTGCCGGTGGATACCCCGGGACCAACGGCTGCCCAGCCTCACCGCTGGCCCGAGCATTTCTGCTATTCCCGTATCCCGCGTCCTTTGTACCCGTTGGATAGCCCGGCTGTGTGGTAGGCGCCTTTTCTTGCCATTCATCAGAGGAACTTCAGAGGATGCCGTAACGGGCGAAGGCCTCGGTGGCACTCATGCCGGCTGCGAGGGCCTTCCGCACTTGATTTTCCCCCCGCACCTTTTCTTCGGCGCGACACAGGACCTCCTCGGCGATGCCCTGAGGAATGGCCACCACGCCATCGTGGTCTGCGAGGATCAGATCACCGGGATAGATCAGAACTTCCCCACAGGAAATCGGGACGTTATGGGCGGTGACTTCCAGTCGTCCACGACTGTCGGCGGGATGGCAACCCACGTGAAAGATGGGAAACTGCATCTGTTGAATGGCTCGGCTATCCCGTGTGGGGCCATCGAGAATGACGCCCCGGCAACCCCGATAGCGAGCTGCCGTCGATAACAATTCACCCCAGAAGCTCCATTGACACGGTGATACCACTAACACATCACCGGCTTGCAAGGCATCAACCGCGGCGAGTTCTCCGGCATAGGGATGGGCAGGGTCCTGTTCGCGTGCCGGTGCCGTCTGCACAGTCAGGGCGAAACCCGCACAGCGGGCCTCGGACCAGAGCGGACGGATGCGAGGATGGAAAGCTTGCTGTCGATATCCCAGCCTGTCCAGGATGTCACACACCACTGCAGTGTACAATCGATCCAGACGTTCTACCCAATCCAGACACCGAGGAGGAGTCTCAGGGGCTGACATAGCGATACATCCCTCCAGATCGAGGCTTTCCACCAGGCATCAGGATCGCATCGGCGGAAAGTTCCGGCATTGCCTCTAGCAACAGCTGCACGGCACGTCATGTGGAAGCAAGAATGTGAATGATATCCCCATCCTGGACCACATATGTTTTGCCCTCGGTACGCATCAGACCACGGTTTTTGGCTTCTTTTTCCGAATAACCACAGGCGAGAAAATCCGCATAGCTGATGACATGAGCTCGCACAAACTTCTCGGCCAGGTCGGTGTGGATGCAAGCGGCTGCCTCCAGTACCGTGGCTCCAACAGGGAGAGCCCAGGACCGACATTCATCTTCTCCAACGGTGAAGAAGACCTGCCGGCCTGCTCCGTAAAAAATCCCGCGGATCACCTCCTCACGCAGAGACTGATTCAAGCCGAGCTCGTGCATGAACACCGCACGGTCTTCCACAGATAATGCCTGCAATTCTAACTCAAGTTGGGCCGGCGCTTGCAGGACGGTGGGTGATAACTGCCTCAGCTTGGCTAACTCGGCATCCGGGACCGGCGACTCTCCACGGTTGATGAAGAGGATTTCCGGTTTGAGCGTCAACAACTGGAAACTACGCACGGTCTTTTCCTCTTCCGCACTCAGACCGAGCACCGATGCGGGTTGACCTTGTTCCAACGCGTGGGTTATTCGGCGCAACAGGCTCAGCTCGAGTTCATCGGCTTCGATTTCCTTGGCGGGACGTGCGCGTTTCTTCAGTTGCAACTCCAACCGGCTGATACGGTTACTGACGATCTCCAGATCAGCCAGGAGGCATTCCTCCCGGAAGCGCTGCCATTGTTCGTCCCAGTCGCGCCGGCTGAAACCGTCCAGAACCACCACCATGGCTCCGGCCTCCCGAATGATAGCCAAGCGACGGGGATTGTCCTTACGTTCATCAGTCAGCAGACCCGGCGTATCCAATAGGGCCATCTTGGCAAATACCGGCTCGGGCTTTTTGGGTCGGTATTTGGCGGTTATGGCTCGCAACCGCTCGTCCGGTACGTCCACCATGGCCGTTTGACCCTGCTGTACCTTGGCCGGGTCCGGTTTTTCCCCGCTGAGCCACTGGAACACGGTGCTCTTACCCGAACCGGCGAATCCCACGAGGCCGACTTTCATGTCCCTTGATCCAGGTGTCCCGCACCGGTAAGTCTCTCTTACCGGTCCGCCTCAGTTACCGCGATGACGAAAAACGCCTCTCGTCGCCTTTCGTTCTACAAGCAGGGCAGGAGAGTGGCTGGTGAAACCTGGCTATTGGTGGAACCACACCGGGAGAGAGAGATCGGCGTGCGGGAGGATAAAGGGCTGAATCGGTACGTGAGGGGTTGGATCAGAGCAGGCCGTATTGGACGAGAGTTTGCCGAATGCGCTGTTCGCCAGCAGCATCCAGGGGACACATCGGCAGGCGCAATTCTCCAGTACCACGCCCGAGCAGCTTCATGGCAGTTTTGATAGGGATGGGGTTGGTCGCCACACCAAGCATATCCCGGCAGAGGGGGAAAAGTTTACGGTGCCAGCGTTGCGCTTCGGCGATCTGACCGCGATCAAAAGCGTTCACGAGGGCCATCATGTCTTGGGGAACAATGTTGCCCACCACACTGACTACTCCCCGCCCCCCGATGCTCATCAGTGGTAGCGTCAGGCTGTCGTCTCCACTGAGTAAAGTCAGATCGCATAAAGCCGCGATCTGGCTGGCTTGATCCAGAGAACCCGAGGCCTCCTTGACCGCGACGATGTGGGGAAAGTCCTGGGCCAGGCGGGCGATGGTTTCTGGGAGAATATTGGAGCCGGTGCGGCCGGGAATGTTGTACAGCATCATGGGTAGATCCACCGCTTCGGCGATGGCGGCAAAGTGACGATAATACCCTTCCTGAGTAGGCTTGTTGTAATAAGGACCGACCTGGAGAGTACCATCGGCCCCAGCCTTCTTAGCCGCTTTCGTCATGCGGATGGCTTCCGCGGTACAATTGGAACCCGTACCCGCGATCACTTTGAGCCGACCTCGTGCCCGTTCGCACACATAGTCCACCACCCGTTCGTGTTCTTCGTGGCTGAGTGTGGGGGATTCGCCCGTGGTACCGCAAGGAGCCAATGCGGGAGTGCCCTGCTCGCAGTGCCAGTCGATGAGCCGTCCTAATTCAGACCAATCGATCTCACCATTGCGAAACGGGGTCACTAGTGCTACCGTGACCCCCGCAAACATCTCACCACGTGTCCTAGCCATAGCCTTGCCCTCGTCCCCTAAGTATTTTCAGCTTTCGTGCCTCCGCCGCTCGATTCCCGACATCGGAGATTGTTCGGACGAAGGATACGGTCGCACCTCGTCTGCTCCTCTGCAGGTAAATCTTTATCTTTCTCCCTGCAAATATCCAAGAGGAAAAAAGAGTGTTGAAAGACGATCCATGAGCAGCAGGCGGATGCGGGTAAGGCTTACGGATAGTTCCGCGCCCTTCGAGTAGGGAAACGAACAGGACAGAACAAGGCTTACCCTCGACCTTGAGGGATGTCTCCTTGACGGTTTGCCCAATATTCAGGACTCTCGTCAGGATGCGACTCAACCCCTTGGGAGCCCTATTGTGTAGTTGGTCCAACCAGAACCCTGACACCGGGAGCATACTGAGAACCTAAGGCATTCCGGACTTTGTCCAAATCGAACGCCTCGCGGGACGTCACGGTGAATCTGACCTGTCTTTTGCGGCGATCCGTCTGGATGGAGCTTGCCTCTACCCACGGTAGAGTTGTGAGTGCCGCTCTCACATTGTCCGGTCAGGTGGCTCAGGACATCCGAGGCACCTTAAGGACCACCTGATTGGGACCATCCGTCGGCAATGGCTCATCGATTTGATCCCTGGGGCCGCAACTGCTCAGGAGGATTCCCAGAACGGTTGCCATCGTTGCATGTGAAACAGCGGTCGGGAATCTCTGTCGTTGAATCAGCATTTTCGTCTCCTATCGCATAGCTGGATAAAGATGGATGACACACACTTTTATTCTACACTAGGGTTGATGAGGTATACAAGGAAGAAGGGTGCGGGCTTCGGATTCTGAGCGGTTTGCCCGGTCCAGGAGCACTGTCAGCTGGCCGGTGAGTCTGCTAAGCTGATGCATCGAGGGGTTATACAACTGTTGCGAGGCAGACGATGTATCCCGATCGTGTTCTGGTGGTGATTGGCCGTACCCGGCACAAGATGGTGGTGGCCGAACTTCAGGAGGCCGTCAAAAGAGGAGCGAAATTCATTGAGCTACGCTTGGATTTTCTGGCCAAAGCCGTGGAATTCAAGCGGTTGACACCTTACAAGCAGTGTCCCTGGGTGGCTACCTTACGCCGACCTGCTGATGGAGGACGCTTTACCGGCACGGAAAACGAGAGGCAGATGATCTTGCGGCAAGCCATCGTATCGGGGGCTTTTGAATGGGTAGACCTGGAGACGGACATCGCCTCGACCATTCCCCGATATGGTTCGGTCAAGCGGATCATCAGTTACCACAATCTGAGCGAAACTCCGGCGGCGTTGGAACAGATTTACGAAGGGATGCTTAAACAAGATGGAGATGTGTACAAGATTGCTGTTGCCGCCCAACGCCCGGAAGATGTAGCTCGTGTTCTGAAATTGCAGCAGAGTGCGCCCAAGCCGACGGTGGCGTTTTGCCTCGGCGATATCGGCCAGCCCAGCCGCTTTTTGTCCCTGCGGTTGGGGGCGCCCTGGATCTATGCTGCCTTCAACAAAGAGCGAGGGATCGCTCCCGGTTTGCCGAATTGGGATGAGTTCCGTTACAACTATCCAGTCGCTACGCTCCAGCGCGATACGCGGGTATTCGGTGTTCTGGGAGACCCGGTCGATCAGAGCCTCAGCCCCTTATTGCACAATCAACTCTTCCGGCGGATGGGGGTGGATGCCATTTATCTGCCGTTTCGAGTTCCCAAAGGGATGCTGGCTGAGGCGCTGCAGGCTTACGCCCAAGTACCCGTGAGCGGTTATAGTGTGACCATTCCTCACAAAGAGATGGCAGCCACCCTGGCCCGCGAAAAGCAGACCGAGGTGGAAGTGACTGCCGCGGCGAATACCCTTGTCCGTCGATCGGACGGCCAGTTCGTGGCCTATAACACCGATTATTCTGCTGCCGTGGAATCTTTACGGGCCCACTTCCGGGAGCGTGCTCAGGATGGACCCGTTCCTCAATTCAGTCAAATGACTTTCTTACTGCTGGGAGCGGGGGGGGTGGCCCGTGCCATTGCCCATGCCCTGCATCGGGAAGGAGCGCACTTGACCATCACCAGCCGGACTTATGAACGCGCCCAACGTCTGGCTGAGGAAGTCCACTGCCGCGTGGTGGACTGGCAGGCACGTCATAGTGTCAGCTGCGATGTTCTGATCAATTGTACTCCTGTTGGTATGCATCCGAATGTGGATGAAACTCCGATTCACTTCAGCTTTCTCAATCCGGGCATGACTGTGTTCGATACCATTTACCGTCCGGAAACGACACTTCTGATCCGCGAAGCCCGTAGTCGGGGATGCCATACCATTACGGGGGTGGACATGTTCGTCCGACAGGCGGCTCGTCAATTCGAGTTGTTTACGGGCTTGACTCCAGACTTGGACCTGATGCGGGATATCATGCGCAAGGCCCTTTCGCCTTTGACCCATGCTTTCGATGAACTCATCAATCCCACCCCATCTCCCGCAACGCTTCCTTCGACTGGAGAAAGTTCGGATCCGACCCGCTGAAGCCCACTCAGTATATGTTGTCCATGCTCTTACATTGGAAAGACGGACCTGAAGTGGCTTGACCGATCATGAGAGAACCGCAGTCCTATCGATCCGCGGTTGCCTTGCCCTGCAATCAGGGGGGATGTGATGGGGGAACGTCTCCGAGGACTACGCGTATCTTGCTGGTCGGCTATCGCGGAACGGGGAAAAGCACGGTGGGTCGAAGTCTGGCGGCAGCCTTGAACTGGAGCTTTGTAGATTGTGATGAAGAGGTCGAACGCCTGGCAGGACAGAGTATTGCACACATATTCGCTCACGAGGGAGAAGAAGGGTTTCGAGAACGCGAAGCGGTGGTGCTCCGCAGTGTTTGTCAGCAGCGGGATTGTGTGATTGCGACCGGCGGAGGTGTCATTCTGCGCGAGTCCAACCGCCTCTTACTCCGTCAATCCGGGTGGGTGGTCTGGCTCCGGGCAGCACCGGAAACCATACTTCGGCGTCTCGAAGAAGACCCGACAACACCAGCACGACGGCCGGCACTGACGGGACAAAGCGGCCTGGCGGAAATCTGCACCTTGCTTGTGCAGAGAACCCCTCTGTATGCTGCGGTGGCAGATCAAGTTGTGGATACGGATCAGCTGTCGCCGCAAGCTGTGGTGGCTGCTATCCTCACAGCATGGAGTGGTGGAACATGATCCCATTGATCGTTTGGTGCTGCTTTGCCCTGGTGCTGGGGCTGGTGGTGGGTTCTTTTCTCAACGTGCTCATAGCCCGTTTGCCCTACGAAAAAAGCATTTTCTGGCCGGGCTCCCATTGCCTGCACTGTTTTCAGCCTATTCGTCGCTGGGATAACGTGCCGGTGCTGGGATACTTACGGCTGCGGGGTCGTTGCCGCTTTTGTGGAACGGCCTTCGGAAGTCGCTATCTCTGGGTGGAACTGGGCACGGGATGTGCCTTCCTGCTCTTGTTCGTCCTGGAAGTGCTGGTCAATTGGTACGACATCCCCCAGCTCCGGAGCGATTTACGACCTGGAATATCAGCACTACCGCCCTGGCCAGCTTTGGCTGTGTTTTTTTACCACAGCGTGCTCATCAGTGCCCTGATTGCTGCTGCGGTCATCGATGCTGAGCATCGCATCATTCCTCCCCTGATTCCCTATACCGGCCTGGTTATCGGGGTGTTGGGTGGGGTGTGCATGCCCTGGCCCTGGCCCCAACCTTCCGAAGTGATCCAGCGATTGCCGGAGAATATTCCGTGGATCTTCCCCGAGATGTGGGGATTGATCCCTCTTGGCGTTCAGCCCTGGCCTCTGTGGGGACCTCTTCCCGAGTGGGCACCCGCAGGAAGCTGGCAGTTGGGACTCCTCAACAGTCTGGTGGGCGCCTTTGCCGGTTCACTCACCGTACGTCTGATCCGCTGGCTGTTCAGTGCCGGCTTCGGTCGAGAGGCGTTGGGGATGGGTGATGCCGATCTGTTGATGATGGCGGGGGCTTTCCTGGGTTGGCAGATCGCCGTGCTGTCCTTGTTCGTTGGGTCTATTGCGGCCCTGGTAATACTCGTCTTAGTATTGTTGTTTGCACCGTCTCGAAGCGAGAGGGGCGCCTCTGCAACCCAGCCGTCGGATCAATCGCCCATACCTTCCAGATACTCCAGTCGAGAGATTCCATTCGGTCCCGGCTTAGCCATCGGCATTGTTTTGACTTGGCTGGCATGGCCGTGGTTGGGTCCCCGTGTCCAATTTGTATTTTTCGATGCGGTCATATTTGGCCTTGCTGCCTTTATCATCTGCATGGGCATGCTCGCAGCGGGTTTACTCCTGCGGCGCCCGACCATCGATTCTCCGACGACTACATCCTCGGCGGCAACGGCCTCCCGCTCTCCTACTGTCAGCAAAGCTACTACCTCGGAGCGACCCTCGGGCAACAGAGTTGCTACCTCGGAGCAACCCTCGGGGAGCTAAGGCTCTTATGCTCTCGATTGCACAAAGAAGCAGATAGGATGAATGAGGGCTCCTTTGATCCCAGAGAAAAGCCTGGCGATGAGTACCATAGTGATTGTGGACTACGGCATGGGCAACCTCCGCAGTGTGCAGAAGGCCCTGGAGCAGGTGGGCTATGCAGCGACCATCAGCAGTGATCCGAAAGTAGTGGGGCAGGCCGAGCGGCTCATTCTGCCTGGGGTCGGTGCCTATGCCGATGCCATGCTGCGGTTGCAACAGTCCGGTTTGGCTGACGCCGTCAAACGGTTCATCACCACCGGCCGTCCGCTGCTCGGAATTTGTCTAGGTTTGCAACTGCTGTTCGAAGGGAGTTACGAAGACGGCTGGCATGCGGGGTTAGGGGTGCTAGCTGGTAAAGTGGTCCGTTTCCCGGAACAAAAAGGGTTAAAAGTACCTCACATGGGATGGAACGATCTACGTCTGGTGCAGCCCCACTGCCCGCTGTTCCGCGGTCTGACGCCGCAACCTTGCGTCTATTTCGTCCACTCTTACTACGCGGTTCCTGCCGACGCCTCCATGGTGGCCGCCACGGCCGATTATCCATCCCCCTTTGCTGCGGTGGTCTGGAAAGACAACGTGGTCGCTACACAGTTCCACCCAGAGAAAAGCCAGCGTCTGGGGCTCCAGATGATGGCGAACTTTGTCCACTGGCAACCGGAAAGGACACTCCCCTCTACGGAAGCACCTCCATCGGCTGCCTCTAACCTGCTCCGGAAGACTTCTTAGGAAGCCTGGTTGCCGTTCTCGCCGGAACTAGTTTGCTTAGACGGTAAACTGTCACTTGGTGCTAACACGAGCCACGCTGGACCCTCACCCCAACCCATTTTGGCACCTTCAGAAGCCCAAACCTTTAGTGGTGGTCTTGATCCGGACGATCTTGTCATTGGCGCAGATGTATAGAACGGAGCCGTCATTCCCGAAGGCACAATTGGCATTGCGGTCCCCGATGACGATTTTTCCCAGGTAGGTAAAGTCGGGGGCAAAGATAAAGACCCCATCGGGACCAGTTGCGAAAATGTTCCCTTTCTGATCCACCTTCAAACCGTCGGGTAGTCCCGGTTTACCGGCCTTGACTTCGGCAGTAGCGTCGTGAATGACTTTCCCTGGACCAAGAGACCCATCTTCCCGGATGGGGAAAGCCATCCAGATGGCTCGTTCGGGGTCGGAATTGGCCACGTAAAGGGTCTTCTCATCCGGCGACAAACCGATGCCATTGGGTCTCGACATTTCCTTGGTCAGCAGCGTCAATTGGCCCTGGGCCGATAGGCGATAGACACCCTGGAAGTCTAATTCCTTAGCTGGGTCATTAACCCCCTTAGGCAACCCGTAGGGTGGGTCAGTAAAATACAGGTCTCCATTTTTGGCAAAGACCAGGTCGTTGGGGCTGTTGAACCGCTTGCCCATATAACGATCGACAATCGTTTCAAACTTGCCATCTTTGTAGCGAGCGATGCGGCGATCCCCATGCTGGCACAGGATCAGGTAACCATCTTTGTCAAACGCCAGGCCATTGGCTCCGGGTTCATGTCCGAGAAAACGCTCTTTGCCGGTGTAACCACTCGGTTCCAGATAAGTTTTGACCCCTTCTCGTTCCGACCAGATCATGACCCGATTGTTAGGAATGTCGGTGAACAGCAGGGCGTTGTTTTTTTTGTCCCACACGGGCCCTTCGGTCCATTTGAAGCCGGCCGCCAGCACTTCGATCACAGCGTCTTTAGGGATTAAGGCGTCAATGCGGGGATCCTTGCGTTCGACGCGGCCGATGGTCCCTTGCTTGTTGCCCTGAGCCAAAGCTGATGGAGCCAGATCAGGTTTCGTACTCCCGAGGGTGAGCACCGTTCCACCTATGCATAGAGCGACTGGGATGATGCAGTGCCCAAGGCGGCGGAAGAAGAAGGTAGTCAGGTTGATCATGGACAGGACTCCAGGAACCAATCAAGAAAAGCTGATGTCCGTGAGACGGCGACAACGAGCCGTACGTCAAACATCGTAACGTTCCTGACTTGCGAGACAAGCACCCCCCTGAAACAGAAGGTTATACCTGCGTTCGGAAACCGCCTCCTGCAAAAAGGTTTTCAACTTATATCATGTCTAGGCGGAGGGATGGACTAGAGGGAGATGCGCTAATCCTGCGTTGTTCCCACAACACAATTTAGAGCGTTACTCCGGGAAAGTGGTCTTCCCAGATACGGTTCGGAAAAGTCGGGGCCAGCACATGGCTGACCTTGAAAGCGGGAGTAGCTTATGTCCACGAAGATCGACATGGTGAAATTCGCCCGATTTTGCAAGGACATGGGATTCATCTACCCTTCGTCTGAGATTTACGGGGGAATCAACGGGTTTTGGGATTACGGTCCGTTGGGGGTGGAGTTGAAGCGGAACATTAAGGAAGCCTGGTGGTACGACATGGTGCGGAACCCTCCCCCTGGTCCAGATGGCCGCGAACTGCGGATGGTAGGGCTGGATTGTGCCATAATCATGAACCCGCGGGTCTGGCAAGCCAGCGGGCACCTCTCCGGCTTCAGTGATCTGATGGTAGATTGCAGAGAGTGCAAAGGGCGCTTCCGGGCGGATCAACTGCTGGAGCTGCCTTGCCCCCTCAAGCCGAGCGTGCGCGTCGGTAAGTACGAAAAGTGTCAACTGACCGAGCCGCGGCCGTTCAATCTGATGTTTCAGACTTACGTTGGGGCGATTCAGAGCCAGGATCACATCGCCTATTTGCGGCCGGAGACGGCGCAGGGGATTTTTGTCAACTTCAAGAATGTGCTTGATTCCAGCCGGCTTAAGATTCCTTTCGGGATTGCCCAGATCGGCAAAGCCTTTCGTAATGAGATCAACCCTCGCAATTATACCTTCCGCAGTCGCGAGTTTGAACAGATGGAAATCGAGTTTTTTTGCCATCCCCGTGAGTCGCAGATGTGGTATGAGTACTGGCGAGACGTCCGGAAGAATTGGTATGTGCGTTTGGGGTTGACCAGTGACAAACTGCGACCACGGGAGCAAGGTCGCGAAGAACTGGCTCACTATTCGTGCGGAACCACCGATATCGAGTATTTGTTCCCCTTTGCGGATGAGCCCCAGGAACTGGAAGGGGTGGCCCACCGCGGCGATTTCGATCTGTCCGCCCATGCACGACACAGCGGCAAAGACCTCAGCTACTTCGACGAAGACGGCTGGAATGCTCTGCTTTTGGAGAGACTCGCGCCCTACCAGAACGACAAGGCCCAGCGAGAAGAGATAAAAAAAGTTCTGGAACGCGACGAGAAACCGAAATTCCAGTTTGTGCCACATGTGATCGAGCCATCTGCCGGCGTGGACCGCTTCCTGCTAGCGGTGCTGTGCGAGGCTTACAGCGAAGATACCGTACCGGATGCCAAGGGCCGACCGGAGACGCGGACGGTGATGCGCTTCCACCCCCGGCTGGCACCCATCAAAGCAGCAGTCTTTCCTTTGGTCAACAAAGACGGTATGGATGAAGTGGCTTATAAGCTCTACCGCGAATTGAAGCCGCATTTTGCGGTGGTTTACGACCATAGTGGTGCAATCGGCCGCCGCTACCGCCGGCAGGATGAAGCAGGAACCCCCTTTTGTATCACTATTGACGGCGAGACGTTGCAAAACAACTCGGTTACCATTCGCGACCGAGACACCCTCCAGCAGATCCGTGTCAATCTTGATGAAGTTCAGCGGTGGTTGACCGAAGCACTACGCCCCCACTAAAGCAGCTATAACACTGCTGCAAGTTGTGGGGGTGACTTTTCCGCTAGTCCTTCCGAAGCTCCTTTCCATTGGTCACGCAGCCTGTTATTGGGTTACCGACCGCCGGGGGGACAGTATTTCTTCAACCAGGCGAATACTTCCTCGTGCCAATAGTGGCTATTGCGGGGCTTGAGTACCCAATGCCCTTCATCCGGGAAATTGACCATACGGGACGGCACACCCAGTCGCTGGAGCGTGGTGAACAATTCATGCCCCTGACCGATGGGACAACGGAAGTCCAGGTCGTTATGGATCACCAGCATGGGGACCTTGTACTTAGCCAAGTTGCCAGCTTTTTTATGCGGGGAGAACTCGGCGTATTTGCCGGGAACTTCCCAAGGTAGCCCGCCATGTTCGTATTCGTCGAACCACAGCTCATCGGTAGTACCCCACATGCTTTCGAAATTCCATACCGAGCAGTGGGTGATGATGCATTTGAGGTCCCGGGCAATATCGTTGACGGCGAACCAATTCATCATGTATCCGCCGAAGCTGGCACCCGCGGCGGCCAGGCGGTCACGATCCACATAAGGGAGTTTTTTGACGTACTCCAAGCCGGCGACCAGGTCGCGGTAACATTTGCCTCCCCAGTCACCGCTGATCTCATCAGTAAACTTCTGGCCGAAGCCCGTGCTGCCGCGGGGATTGGGCAACACGACGATATACCCTTGAGCAGCCCACAGCGACGGGTTCCACCGCCAACTCCAGCCGTCTTCCCAAGCCCCTTGGGGACCACCATGCACCAGATAAGCCACCGGCCACTTCTTGGTGGGATCAAATCCCGGGGGTTTGACCAGCCACATCTGCATGGAAACTCCCCCTTCCACCGGCACCTCGACCGATTCGGGGGGCGGCAACTCCAAGCGTTGCAGCAACTGAGTGTTAGCCTGGCTGAGGCAGACGGATGTGCCGTCCGGATAATGGGCCCACACTTCCGGCGGTTGCGTCATCTGAGCCCGCAGATAAACGAAGCAGGGCGGCTGTCCGTGGATGACCAAAGCACTGACTTTGCCGATACCGCGGGGAGCCAGTCGTTGGAATTGCCCTTGTGCCGAGAGATAAAAGTACGGGCTTTCCGCATGTTCCTCGGCGACGTAGTAGAAGCCGCCATCGGGTGCGAAAACCATCTCATCGACTGAATGGGGGATTTTCTCACTCAAGCGGCGGGGAGGACCGGCCAGGCTGCCATCAGGACGGATCGGGGCCAGCAGGATCTGCCACGTATCTGCTTCGTAGCCGGCCCGCTTTTGAGCCCGCCAGGCCAGGTGCTTGCCATCGGGGCTGATCAGCGGTCCGCTATCCGCTGCTGGGTTGTCGGTCGTCACATTTTCCCAACGGGTGCTCGGTTTGTCGATGTTGACCCGACACAAGTCGTAGTTGGTACTCCAGGCTTCGTGTTGCTCGGGAACGGCGGTGAAAATGATATGCCGACCATCCGGTGTAAATGTGAAATTCCGGACACTGGCGAATGTCGAGCTGGTCGGAAAAGCGTCCCGATCCCCAGGGGTAACATCGCGGCAATCTGAACCGTCGGATCGGCACACGAAGATGTGCCACCGTTTGTCTTCGACATAGCTGTCCCAATGTCGGAAGAACAACCTGGTGAAAACACGGGCCTTGACTGGGTTTTTCTCCCGCATTTCGTCCCGCTCCCGATTACGTCGATCACTTTCGGCAAACGGCAGGGTGCTGAACTCTGGGTAAACTGCCGAGACGAAGGCGATGAATTGGCCATCGGGTGCCCAGATGGGATCGCTAGCCCCAGTGCTGATTTGGGTGATTTGACGGGGTAAGCCTCCGTCGACACCGACCCACCATATTTGGGAGTTGCCACTGCGGTTGGACTCGAAGAGGATCTTGCGACTATCCGGGGACCAGCAAGGGTTGCTGTCCTTCTTACCTGGCGGTGGGGAAGTCAATCGGCGGGGTGATGTCCCCTTGTCCACAGAAGCTAACCACAGGGATGTTGTGATGTGATTATTAGCCAGGTCCACCTCGCCTACTGGATAAACAACCCACCGCCCATCTGGGCTCAGTTGTGGAGACCCTACCCGCCGTAATGCAAATAAATCCTCCAAGGTCATAGCCCGTTTCTGCGGGGACACCTGTCCTGGCACAGCTCCCAGCATCGTCAGCAGCAGAAGCACAGTCAGCCATGCCCATCGGAGGTTCGTTATCATCACCTAAGTCTCCTGCGTGGCCCGTGGGAACGGTGTGAAAGCGTGGCCGTTAGTCCATGATAAGGCGAGCCTCCAGGTGAGTCACCTCAGAGGCTCAGGAGGATGTCGGCAAACAACCATTGGCGGGGATCCACTGGGATGGGAAGGAATAGCATCATCTTAGGGGCTGGAGCCGCCTGGTGGGGTTCGAGGCGAAAAGCCGTCACCGGGAGTACTGCTCTCATTGGTCTTTCTTTTCTCGGCGGCTTTCACCCATTTGTCCCACATCTCTGCAATGCGTTTACGGACGGAATCTTTTTGATCGACCTGGCTTTTTCGCACCTCTAACTTGCCATCGGCACGCAACACCAGCAATTCAGTGGCAGCTTCTTCCTGGATGTCCCTATTCCCGACACGGCCCCGGAAGATTCCACCTTCGAAATCCACTAAAATCGCTGGTGTCGAGAAATTGACTATCCAGCCTTTCGGTTGACTGGCCTCTTTTTGACCCGGTCGTGTGGGAATCACCTTGTCTGGAATTTCCCGGAGCACGTAGGCTTGAGCCTCACTAGACCAAAGTGGAAGTTTGATGTAATGTTTGCGACCGATGAATTCACCGCGCCCTGTGGGAATTTCGACGAATACCCAGGCGCCGACTGGTTCACGCTTACCGCTGCTATCTGTGCGTACCTGCTCCATCCAGCTAGCTAATTCCACGACTGCTTGCGATTCCTTGACCTGGATCAGTTCCCGCAACTCACGAGTGTTGCGGTCCTTGCCGTATTCCTCGTCAATGCGTTTGCGGTAGTCCGAGGTATCCCCAGCAAAGAGGAATGATTCCGGGGGCACAGTGATGGGGCGGTCGAGCGTGGTCCAGGGGCTTTCGAGGAATTCCACCTTGGCATCGGCTGGATTCGCTACCTCATTGGGTCGGTTGTAATTGGGATTGCGCATACGGAGACGGATGCGGTACTCGTAGGTGAAGCCCGGTTGCACATCGACATCGATGAACCGCAGCAGGAGGTGTTCAATATCCACCTTTTTAGGCATACCGGCGTAGTATTGTGTGGGGTCGAATCCGCCCGTGCCTGCCGGTGCCCCAGCACCAGGAGGTCCACCAGCTCCTCCAGGGATAAAAGGAGGTTGGAGACCTCCCCCCATCGGCGGGAAGCCCGGCCCACCTCCTGTCACATCATCCGGAGCGCCTGGACCTGTGAAGCCGGAACCATACAGGGTGGCTGCTCCCGTGGTACGTCCCGTCTCCGGCTTATATATGTCCCGCCGCGTTGCAGCTCCTTGCAGACGCTTAAGGGTTTCGGAGGCTTGTACCGGCTTCTCGTCTGCCTTTTGCATCTTCTGGATCGTTTCTACGATGGAGGGGAGACGCACTTCAGGGTAGGTGCCGAGTTCCTCGACAATTTGGGGCAAGGGCAACGCCAACGCCATGTCATAGCGCACGAAGTAAGCGATATATCCTTCCTCGATGTGGTCAGCCAATTTGCGCGGCCAGATGACTTCCATGTACAGTTTCTCAAAATCGAAGTCGGCCCAATCCTGACGGACGATAACTTTGCCATCCTTGGGATTGATTTGGGTAATACGCCGCTGGACAACGAATCCATCGTAAACCGGGCCATAACGGGCCGCTTCGCTAGTGTCTTTGAGCCGAAGAGCACGCTTGAATTCCTCCCGTTGGAGTTTCAGCGGTACTTCGGCATGCACAATGATAGCCCGCAAAGGCATTACGGTCATCGCCGGAATTTTGCCTTTCGACAGGGCGTCGTTGAGTTTTCCTTCTTCCAGGGGGATGTATTCGAGGACTTTTTCCACACGTTGGGCAGAAGTGTCATAACGTCCGCCCATGTAACCATACGGGTTGTAGCCTCCCAATTCATCGCCTGGTCCTCCCATACCAGGCTCACTTGGGCCGCCACCCGGACCCGGAGGTAAGCCGGGTGGCAAGCCTGGGGGACCACCGCCCGGAGGTAAGCCGGGCGGTCCACCGATCCCGGGAGGGCCGAATCCTCCGCCTGCGGGTTGTTTGGGTTGGGGGGCGTCCTTTTTGGGTTTTACACGTCCACGACTGGCCAGGAGTCGGGCGATGTCCTTGGCCTTGCTCTTGTCATGGCTGCCGCCTTTCTTTTCCGACAACACTCCGATCAAAGATTTGCCTGTGCTTGGATCGGTAATGATGTCGTAGGCATACATCGCTCCGCGAAAGAGATCGACCTGATACTGTCGTATGGGTACGACAAACGGCCGTTCTTTGCGGGGGTCTGGTTTCGCGACGGTGTCAAACAACGGCGTGCGTATGGGAAATGCCGTCACATCTGCGGGTTTGAATACAACCCCCTTTTCCACCCAGTCGGGAACCTGGACTGCTTCCAGGTCTTGGGGGGTCGGTTGGGCATTCGGATCATTGATGCGGGTTCGCAAACTATTCGCTTTTTGGGTGAGATCCTTGGCGATCTTCTGGGGATCCTCGGCTTGGGCCAGGGTCATGACTCCAAGGATCAGCAAGAGCAGCAACGCGAAACCACCGATACTTAGAGCCAGATACTCACCTTTATTCAAAAGTAGCTGCTTGGCATCCAACTTGGGTTTGCTGGAACTTTTGGCCATGGCTGGATTCCTTGTGATGCTAAAACCTTAGGATAATTCTCACCGTGCCTCCAGAGTCGATGTCCATATAAACCAACTGACCTATCATGGATATTCGATGAGGTACACTTGTCGATAACTATTTGGGGGCAGACTGTGGGGTGCCAAGGGAGCTGTTGGGTTCTGTCCCTGCGTTACCCTTTGGATCCACGGAGTTTCCGGAATTCGGAATCTTAGGAGTGTCCGTCTTTTGTCCGGGTGTATCCGAATTGACTGGAGGTGTTTTGTTTTCTTCTTTTTGTGTTGTTGGAGGAGTAGGCTTGCTACTGCCGGGATTATCTGAGGTCCCTTTGGGAGCTTGCGTTTCTCCATTTTTGGAAGGTTCTGTCGTTGTAGCGGGGGTGGGAGAAGGATTTGGGGTGGAGTTATTGCCGGGGGAAGTTGCGGAAGTTGGTAGTGTGGCGGGCGTGGAACCACCCGGGAGAGTACCAGTTTCGGTAGGAGGCGTGTACTTCTCGTAGAGGGAGACGATGCCATAAATGCTCAGCTCGATCAAACCGGAAGTGAGTTGGGCTTCGGAAAGAACACCACCACTTCCGGGGAATGCAGGGCCATTGGGGTTGTATCCGCCGGTTCCCAATGGGCCGAGACCGGGTGGACCGCTGAAGCCACCGCTACCAAAACCTGGTGGTCCTCCTGCTGTGCCTGGCGGCACTCCTGGAGGAGTACCGATGTCGCTTGTTCCTCCCGGCGGTCCGGTGAAGCCGCCACTGCCAGGATAACCTATGGCCGGGGTGAAGTTGAATCCTTCTCCCAACTCGCCCGGTCCACTGTAGAGTATTTCATCGCCGCTACGAATGCCGCCGCCTCCGGGGCCGTAGTCGAGTTTTCCTCGAAAACGGTTCCACGTCACTTGGGTGATCTGAAAGCGCAGCGGTGAGTTGGCCAGAGATAGGAGTACGTCTTGCATGTAATCCTGATCCACTACAATGACCAGAGCGACAGGCATGCGTCGAACCTGATCCGTGACATCCACATAACGGCGGCGATTGGCATCCACCACCGATTCCAACGTGCCGGCTCCCATGAGGGTGCCTTGCCGGCCGGTTCGTGTGCCACCGGTTCCAGGCATGCCAGGATAATCACTACCATCAGGGCTACCTATGCCCGTACCGATGGCTCCAGTGGGTGGACCGCTCAGGCTCGAGCTGCCTGGTCCACCGGGATTTGCCCCTAGCATCGATCCGCTGCTGGTAGTTTCTTCATCTTTCTCGAAGGCGGGGAACTTCGGCTTGACTAGTTTGCTCTTCAACGCCCAGCGGCTGTCCGTATAGCCTAGGGCCAACGCATCAATCCGACGTATCGGCACCGTGGTGGTGTCGAATACCTGTTCCACCTTAGCGATCCGGGTTACATTAGTCCCTGGGGGAATGACGTTGGGGTATTTGCTCAGGTTGGTGTCATTAGCATCAGGTTTGATGATGATCCTGTCCGCGGGAACAAACACATCTCCCCCCTGAGCATCTTTGGCCAGACGGGTTGCCTCTCGGCCGGGTACATACTCTCCACCGATCCTGAATTCAACGGGCTGGATACCATCCACTGAACCATTAGGACCGGCGTCCAGCCAGACCTTGAGGGTCATAGATCGGTTGATTCCGAGAATCTGCACGCGGTCGGTCAGATTGCGCAATTGACCTTCCAGATACCTTTGATTCCCTTGTTGTTTGACCTCGAGAGTAACTTCCCAGATGCGGCTTTGGAAGCGGCGGCGGAGTGGATTCTGCGGCCCTTGGGGATTCTGCGGATCATCGATGACTTGACCGTTTTCCTCGTAGCGGACGGGTGTGAAGGAACCGATCCGGTCATTGACCGCTTTCAAGTCCTGGAGTAACGCCCGCTGGACCCAATAATCTTCCATGAGCAGCCAGATCTGTTCCGAGGTCAGTTGTCGCTCTGGGAAGGTAGCGACGTGACGCAAGACGCTCTGCCAACCACCCAAGAACTGGGTGGGAGCCATCTGGTCGGCGATCCCTGTACCACTGCGGCCCTGCTTGGGATCAGCGTTGGAGTACATGGCCAGATACAAGCTGGGGGACTTGAAAGCCGCGTACTGGTCCGCATTGTTGGGGATCTGCTCGCCAAATTTGAGATCCTCAAGACGGACAGGTTCCAGGACCTCCGCCTCCACCTCTTTATCCTCTTGTTTGACCATTTTTTTGACTTTGCGGGCAAAATGGTCGAAGTTCCGGCTCTTCGGCCAGACGTACAGGTGCTTTTGACTTTCCCAGTTGGCTTTCCAAAGATCACCCCGTTTGGATGCCACCTGGTCGATGAGTTTATCCATCTCCTGAATCACTTTGACAGGCTTGGGGTTGGACTTGCTGGCAATTTCCTTCTGGGCTTTCTCAATGGCGGCCTTCCGTTCGGTGATGGCACCGCCAACCCCAGAGGTAATCATGATGACGGCGATCAACACCAGCAGCGGGACCAACCCAGCAAGAATCCAGAAATGATGTTTTTTCAGCGCGTCGTTGTTCTTCATGACTGTGAACCTACTCGAGTTTTGGCTTGGAATAATTATCTTCCTGGAGAGTGTACATGTGGGAGTTCGGTTTTGTCATACGGTTACGTGGTTCGAAACTTTCTCCTCTGGTCTCATTCACCTGTATGGGGGCCCAAGATCGAGGTTGCCAAGCCCCTGGTTCAAGGAGTGTCTTCTGGAACCGGGGGTACTGGCTCACGCCAGACGAACATCACCACAAACTCGTGGCGTGTTCGACCCGTGCCTCCCGCCAAGGCAGGTTGGTTGGCCCCAGGAGTACCGCCTGGTGGAAGAATACCGCCACCGGCCACTCCGCCACCTGTGCCCACAGGAGGCGGTGGCAGACCGATGCCGCCCCCTGTGCCAATCGGTGGGTTGGGCAAGCTGATACCACCAGTTCCTCCTTCCCAGGGAGCGTCATCCGGGCTACCGCTTCCTGGAGGTATCATACCTCCGGAACCTCCAGAACTGGGCATTCCGGCAACTCCGGCCGCTCGGCCGCCTTTCAAGGGTCGCCAAGAGGGAGCCAGTTCGTTGGCGGCCGTCGTAGTCCCACCGCCTCCCATCATGCTGCCATAAGCGCCCGCGGTATCACCTGGAGCGCCGTCGGGGGGAGCGCCCATGGCCATGCCTGGAGGGCCAGAAGTTCCGTCAGAACTTCCGCGACGTGAACCGCTAAGCACAGCCTCCAGATACGATTGTTGTATGTAAACGGGCAAGTGCGAAGTGGCGTTGTTGATCGTCCACACCTTGTACACAAATGCATGGGATACCTTTCCCTTCACAGGGTCTTTACCCCCAGTGATATAGCGGCTGATTTTGGTGTCATCCTGAGCAAAGTCATCAATTCTTTGAAGGTTACGGACCAGACCCAGTTTGATGAACTGTGGACCGGCTTCGTGCTCGGTGTAGCCTCGAATTTCGACTATCCAGCCTCCTCCTTCCAGGGGTTTCGGTTTGTTCCGGTTTTGTGTTTCGTCCCGAATCCGCTCGTCTTCTTTCATCGTATCGGCTATGTTTTCACGGTATTCTTTGAAGACGAGTGCATCGACCTGATCTAAGAACTTACCGATGTCTTTGACCCAGCGGGTGTGAACAGCTTCAACATTCACAATCGCCAGATATTTCGGGTTCTCGGAGTTGGAGTCGTCCAGCATTTGGTCGATCCGCACTCCGTTACGCATGCGTTGCAACCACCACTGATAGGCTTGCAAGCCCCTTCCACCTTCTAAGTTCCAGAATTTTTGCTGTTCTGATTCTTGCAGCGTGCCGAGGTCATTTTCTCCTTGAGGGGGACGGGGCAGGGCAGCTGTTTGGACTTCCAGGAACCGCGGCCAATTGAGGCGTTCTTCTTGACCCGCGATGATCAATTTGACATCAGCTTGGGTTTCCTTGGCTTTGGTGATCCGGTTGTTATACTCGCTTTCCTGGCGGCTGTAATCTTTCGAGGCGGCTTCCACCTCCTTGATGCTTTTATCAATCGCAGGATCGATAAGAGCCTTGTACGGGGCAGCATAGCTAAACGCCAGACTGAAGACACCGAGCAGCAGCATTGCGGCGGCTGCGGCAGCATAAGGCTTCTTAGCACGAATGAGCCGATCGGTGCGAATTTCCGCAGGTAGCAGGTTGGTGGTCAGACGTGCCAGTCCTAGTCCTTGCAAAGCCAAGCCATAGGCGACTGGGAAAGTCAGGACATTCTCCACGAAGAGGGGATCTTTGGTGACCTGTTCTCCGGCTAAGCGGTGAAACTCCCCCAGCTTGCGGACTTCCAAAGAGAGCTTCTCGCTCAAATATTTTTGCAATCCAGGTAACTTGAAAGCGCTCCCCAGCCCCACCATGTAGCTAATGTGACAATCGCGGTGGGTATTGCTGAAGTAGCCCAGGGATCGCTGCACTTCCCCGACGAAGTCGCTCAGCACCGGCTTGATGGCCTTGAGAATGTTGGTCATCTCTGGGCTTTTAGCGGCGTTGCGCTTGAGGTGTTCGGCCTTGGCGAAGGTGAGCTTCAGCTCTTTGGTTAGGACCCGGGTGAAGTTGTTGCCTCCGAGGGGAACCGGGCGCTGCCAGATAACCTTGTCTCCATCCGTGATGATGAGATTGGTAGCTTCCGTACCGATGTCCAGAACGACAACGCATCGTTTTTTGCCGCGGGGAATTTCCTCCTGGGACACATCTTGCTCAGGGCCGGCCGCGTCGGTTGGCCCTCCCTTGTTGAAAATCTCGTAGATAGCGAAGTTGACGAGGGCCAGAGGGGTCATCTGAATCAGGTGAACTTCCATGCGGCTGGACTGAAAATAGCCCAAATAGCGGGAGATCACGTCCCGCTTCATGGCAAACAAACCGATTTCCGTGTCGGTAGCGAATCCCTCGACAGCTTCACCCCCGGCAATTTTTTGGTAGTCCCAGATGACTTCATCGAGAGGATAGGGGATTTGTTGACGAGCTTCAAACTTGACGATATCTCCAATCTTTTTTTCCTCGACCGGCGGGAGTTTGACGAATCGCACCAGACCCTGACCCCAAATGCTGATGGCCACCTCATCAAATTTGACTTTTTCCGCGTTACGGGACAGAAACTTTTCCAGGGCTTCGCGGATGAGGGTATCAGGGTCAGCGTCCGGTTGGGAAAGAATTTTGGCATGTTCGATGTAATCGAAGTCTGTGGCTGTGGGCCGCCCATCGATCAATTCAAGACGTAAGGCTTTGAGGGCACACTGGCCGATGTCTATTCCCCAGACGCCTTTACTTTTTGCCATAGTTGTGCTACTCCGCCGGGTTGATGAACCTAAGAGTGATCCGGTGCTCGTGCAACAAACCCTTCCTGTCGGAATTGTACCACCACTCCGACTGTTACATCTACCGGTCAGTCGCTATAACGGTCGAACAGTCCGAATGTTGGTGCTTCCGGTTTGCCGAACGGATACCTACACTTGCGTCAAAATGCGATTATACATTCCCCTGAGCCGATACGCATCACCTTTATCCCCTCTTTTGGCATTTTGGGGTTGGAGGTGTCATATCCAGCCGCACTATTCCTTGCGTTTGCTTCTTTCAATCAGTCTGCTGAGCCTGGTTCACGACGGTGTGGAGGTCGAAGACAGCTGAAACCATGGACTGTCGGAATGACTAACCAAATGTCCAATCAGGATGCCTTCCTGGGGCAAGGTGCCTCTCCGTGGCTGCAACAGCTTCCGGGTATTGGGGTGAGTATCAACATAAAGATAAGCAGCCGGTGGGTAAGGTCCCAAGTACCACTGCTAAGGAGGGGGTAATGCATCCAATGGAGTGCTTGGTCAGCCCGGGATGGTTCACTCCGCACGTCTTGATCCTGGGGAAGAATTCACAGCGCCGGATTGCACCCGCGTCTTATCAGTAGCAGAAGGTAGAACAGAATGGGTTGATAGAGGAGGTGGCAAAATAGAATGCAGGATGGAATAATAACGATCTTTGCCGGGTAAGGTAGCAAGGCGAGGCGGAACAGCGATAGAACCTGAAGGTTGGTAAGGACATAGCCAGGCTGAGAGCGAAATTTGATTCGCTTGGATTGGATTACGAGGAACACATGCACTGGTGGGAAGCCGTTATCTTAGGGTTGGTGCAGGGGGTAACCGAATTTTTACCGATTAGCAGCACGGGTCATTTGTTAGTTGTCCGCCATCTGTTTGGTCATCCCCATCCTGAGGATGCCTTCACCGTGGTGATCCAGTTAGGTTCGATGGTCGCTGTTATGGTGTATTTCCGCCGAGATTTGGTTCGTTTGGTGTCGGGAAGTTGGGAGGTCTTGCGACGGGGCGGTCGTAGGTTGTCGCCGGAGGGTCGGTGGGCGTTGTTGGTGGGGATCGGTACGATTCCAGCGGCCCTGTTGGGTTATGTGGGTCAAAAATGGCTCAAAACACATTTGTTCACTTTGCCTACGGTCGCTGTTGTGTCCATGGTGTTTGCCATACTTATGGGGATAGCCGAATGGTGGTCAGGCTACCGCAAACGGTCCGGTCGGACCTTACGAACCGAACAGGATTTGAACGGATGGGATGCTTTGTGGATTGGCTTGTGGCAGGCTTGTGCTCTGATGCCCGGAGGTTCACGATCCGGTACTACGATTACGGGAGGGTTGCTTCTGGGTCTCCATCGAGCTGCCGCCACACGTTTTTCCTTCGTCCTGGCATTGCCCATTGTAATAATTGCGGGACTCAAAGAACTCTGGGATGAATACCGGCGCTGGTGGAGCCCTGTTGAAGGTTCTCCCTCCGGCCTTTTTGCCTCGTCGGAAGAATGGACCGCTTTGCTTGTCGGTTTACTCGTATCTACGGTAGTGTCCTACGGAGCGATTTGGTTCTTGCTGCACTTTGTACGGCGGAATAGCCTCTGGGGCTTCGTCATTTATCGCATAAGTTTTGGTCTGCTGTTGGTGATAATGTGGTCGGCGGGTTGGTTCGGCACGTGACGCGGTCCGTGGACTTGGAGCATCAATGCAGGAATTATTGAGACACGCAAATCGCTAAGTTGGGTTGCGTTGATGTCTTGATCCATGCACTTTCCGATGAATAGATACGAGGTGGGGAGACGAAGCCTTCTGTATCGAAGTCGCCATTTTTACGGCGCAAGCATGTTGTAAGGAGATCGGAGCTGGGAATTCGGCAGGAAAACGGCGAATCAGATTGGCATATCGCTTCCGCGTAGGGCATCATGAGAATAGCTCCGGGTGTCAGGGACGAGGTCGGTCCTCGCTTCCGTCCGCTGGGTAGCGACCCCGGCATCATTACCGCACAAGGATGTCTGACTATGAAGCGTTTGTACACTTTCTTCTGGGTCACTTCGTTAGCATTTGTTGTACCGCCAATCGCAGAAGCCCATCCACCGAGCGTGTTTCCTCCCGGTACTTTTGGAACTGGTCCCAACTGGTTAGGATTGTTTCCCCACATTCATCAACATGGGCCGCTCTACAACTACGGACCCTATTACGGCTATCCGCCGTTTGAACCGTACGGCCCTTGGACGGCGAATTTGCAATACAACCCGGCTTATTCCGGAGTGTACGCCCATTTCGGTCGCATTGCGGAAGACAAGTCCGGCCATGGTGGTTTGTTCACCTCAGGAAACGGTGGAGGAATCGGCCTGGGTAGCGGTCTGGGTTTGGGCTTCGGGGGCAGGTGGGGACAGGGAAACACCAGTTTCTTCGGAGGAGCTTCTTGTTCTCAAGGCGTGGGCTTCCAAGGTTTCGGTTTGCTCAAACACCGCAACATCACGCCGGGATGTTCCGCATGCAACGCCTCTCCCATCCAGGGGAAACCGGTAGGTAACGGGGGAGCACCCTCATCGGCACCCGCCCGGTGACTGGGGATTGAATTCCGCAATGGTGGCACTCCCTTGGGGTTGCTCCCAGGAATTCCTAGATACGAGTGCCCCAAGACGTCCGTGCGGTGATAGTGAATGGTTTCGCACCCAAGTTGCTCCAGGTTTATCACGACCTGCGAATACACATACGCAATCAAAAAGAAAGGAGAGGAACGATGAAGAAGAAGTTGTTTCAGGGATTGCTTCTTGTGATCATCGCAGCTGGGGCTTACAGATCCGACTGGTCTGTTGCATATGCAGGCGATCCGTGTTACGGCCCGCACTGCGGTACGGGCAAGATGCCACGGTACTACACCCTCCACAGTTTCCTGCACGGTGGCAAACCACTGCCGGTGTTTCAAGCGGCACCTTGGTACCTCTACTGGCCTTATGATGGCTACTTTTTGACACCTGCACCGATTACCGGTCCGTTCTACGCCCCGCCGGCATTTCCCAGCAGTGGCGCCAACCCCTACTTTCCTGCTCCTGTAGTCCAGCCGCCCTCGGCTCCACCGGCCTCGGATCGGTAATCTTACCTCTACCTGACCCCAGTACGATTGGGCCCAGCTTGTGTCGCTCTCCATGGGATGGGGGTGACACAACTGGGCCTCCAGTTCTTGAGCTGGTTGGAGGATTTCATCGGAGAACTCGAGACGCATGAGACTGCGAGGTAGAAAAGCCGATGATGTCTGGCAATTTTGGCGGCGTGAATTACGATAAATGATGGCAGGTTCCTCAGCGAGTCGTAGTTTGTATCCATTAGTGGCGAGGTGGCATTTCAACATGAGTCAGCGCATCCTGGGCGAACTGATTCCGGTTGGCGGCGGCGATCCTATTCCCTTGACAGCGGAAGTGCTCGTCATTGGACGGCGGCCGTCCTGTGACATCTGCCTCAATTTTCAAAACGTCTCCGGCACCCATTGTGAGTTGGCCTTACGGAATGGTGTCTGGCATATCCGGGACCTGAACAGCACGAATGGGATCAAGGTCAACGGGGAGCGAACGTTACGTCGGCCCTTGCGACCCGGTGACGAGATCGGTATTGCCAATCACCGGTATCGCATTCAATATCAACTCCCTCCCGGGAGTAGCTTCGAGGATATCTTTGCGGAGGAGGAAGACCCGTTTGCTCAATCGCTCCTGGAGAAAGCGGGATTGGTCCGTCCGAAGCGACCCTCTCATGATCGGAGTTGATACGACTGGGCTGATGCTGGCGACTTTTGGGACCCACGTTTCATTCTGGCGAGGGAAGGCCTCATGTCTCATAAAACCATATGTCATCTGACCCCCTCACCGCTGCCCAGAGTAGGAGGCGGTGGGTTGTGAAGGGTGATTGTTCTGATGTTCTGAAAGGGGGTATTTCCCCTAGTGCGCCTGGCTGGTGGGCTGGGCAATATGGTGGGGGATGAAGGGGAAAACATGGCAGCGGTGCTTAGTGGGCAGGTGGCTTTGGTTACAGGTGCCTCATCGGGGATTGGCCGAGCGACGGCTGTGGCCCTGGCCCAGGCTGGTGCGGATTTGGCCCTCAACTATCTGACCATGCCCGAGGGGGCAGAGACGGCTCGTACAGAAATCGAAAAGCTGGGGCGGCGTGCCTTGTTGTGCCCGGTGGATGTGTCGGATCAGGCAGCTGTCGAACAGATGGTGGAGCAAGTAGTGAAGCAGTTGGGACGGCTCGACATTCTGGTGTCGGCAGCCGTCTTCAGCGAACGGGAACCGTTTCTGACAGCGGACATGGCTGGCTTTCGCAAAACGATCGATGTCAGCATGTGGGGGGCGTTTTACGTGTTGCGGGCCGCTTGTCGGCAGATGGTTGCTCAGGGCCAGGGTGGACGTGTGGTCATCGTGAGTTCTCCCCATGCCCAGATCGCTTTTCCCAACTGCATGGCCTACAACATGGCCAAGGCGGCGTTGGATCAGATGATGCGGACTGCTGCGGTGGAACTGCTGCCGCATAACATCCGCGTCAACGCCATCTACCCAGGCTGGACCGATACGCCGGGGGAACGCAAATACTACAGCGAAGAGGTGTTGCAAAAGGCCTCGCAGACGCTTCCCCTCAAGCGACTGGCCCGTCCGGAAGAGGTGGCTCGCGGGATCCTGTTCCTCGTTAGCCCCGATAGCGATTACATGACCGGCAGCATCCTGTACCTGGACGGCGGCATCTTCCTGCCCTGGTGGTCGAAACGTGGCAGCGGCGAAAGTCTCTAGCCGGAACTCTTGTCTCACAAGCTTCACAAAGACCTACTCGGCTGATGCTCGCCCTCAGTGACACCGAAATAGCGAATCATGCCTGCACTTTTTCTGGAGCAACCACACCAGGTCACCTTACCTGCACTTCGAATATGCTGAACGTCGCAAAACTCATCACCAGTTGAAATCCTTTTCGTAGCCGGTTGCAATCAGCAGCGAGCCGTACCGACTATTGAAGTAATCTTTGACGGCGGGGGTAAAATAGTTCCGCCAATCGCTGGCGATCCCTTTGCGTTCATGGGCATGGACGTCTTCTACTCCTCTCGGCCGACCTTTAGTGCGAGCTTCAAAGCGGTTTATCCGGACCGCTTCACGTACCTGCTGTCGGGTTACCGGCAATCGGCATACTTTGCGGAAGATTTCATCGAACAATTCCTCATCATGTTCCAAGAGTTCCTCGTATTTGTACAGGTGATCCCCAGCCGCTAGCCAAGACCATTGCATCATGGCCGGAATGATCAGCCACGAGTTGATTAGATAGATCAATCCATCTTCCATGTTCATCTCTTGTAATTTTTGCCGCAATAATGCAT
>Ga0209017_10000067_pt1 | contig 96102 bp, 88 predicted proteins | sample YNPBryunderm2012_FD_185812 | JGI IMG/M metagenome (GOLD analysis project Ga0209017, IMG submission 185812) | Anoxygenic and chlorotrophic microbial mat microbial communities from Yellowstone National Park, USA - YNP Bryant MS undermat 2012... ... | reverse complement strand
CGCCGAGGTCGCAGCGATCGGCCGGCGCCTCGGCGTGCCGCTGATCATGGACAACACCGCCGCACCGGTTCTCTGCCGGCCGATCGAGCACGGGGCTGCAGTGGTGATGCACTCGACCACGAAGTTCATCGGCGGCCACGGCACCTCGATCGGCGGGGTGATCGTCGACGGCGGCAATTTCGACTGGGCGGCACATGCGCACCGCTTCCCGCTGCTCACCGAGCCAGACCCCTCCTATCACGGCGCGATCTGGACCGAGGCCGCGAAACCGCTGGGGCCGATCGCCTACATCCTTCGCGCGCGCGTGATCCTGCAGCGCGACCTCGGCGCGGCGATGAGCCCGTTCAACGCCTTCCTGTTCCTTCAGGGGCTCGAGACCCTGCCGCTGCGCATGGAGCGTCACTGCGCCAATGCGCTGAAGGTCGCCGCCTTCCTCTCGAGCCACCCGGCGGTCACACGGGTGATCCACCCCTCGGTGCAGCAGGGTGAGGCGAAGCGTCGGGCAGACGCTTATCTCCGCGGCGGCTACGGGGCGCTTCTCGGCTTCGAGCTCGCTGGCGGAATGGAGGCGGGGCGTCGGTTCATCGACGCCCTGAAGATGATCTACCACGTCGCCAATATTGGCGATGCGCGCACGCTTGCGATCCACCCCGCTTCGACCACGCACAGCCAGCTCGACGCCGAGGAGCAGGCGGCGACAGGCGTGACGCCGGGTTATGTGCGCCTCTCGATCGGCATCGAGCATATCGATGACATCCTCGCCGACCTCTCCCAGGCGCTCGAGGCGGCCACGGGCGTGCGGCGCAAGGCGGCGGAGTGAGCCGTGATGTTCGGCGCCTATCCTGCGGTTCGCCTCAGGCGCAACCGCTTCGATTCCTGGACGCGACGGCTCGTCGCCGAGAACGCGCTCACCGTCGATGACCTGATCTGGCCGATCTTCGTGCGCGAGGGGTCGGGCGTGCGCGAGCCGGTCGCCTCCATGCCGGGGGTGGAACGGCTGTCGATCGACCTCGCTGTTGCCGCGGCAGAGGAGGCGCGGGCGCTCGGCATCCCGGCGATCGCGCTCTTTCCCGTCACGCCGCCCGAACGCAAGGACGAGGAGGGAACCGAAAGCACCAACCCCGAGAACCTGATGTGCCGGGCGGCCCGCGCCATCAAGACGGCGGTGCCGGAGATCGGCCTCGTCGGCGACGTCGCTCTCGACCCCTACACGAGCCACGGCCATGACGGGGTGATCCGCAACGGCTATGTGGCGAACGACGAGACGGTGGCGGTGCTCTGCCGCCAGGCTGTGGTCCAGGCCGAAGCGGGCATCGACGTGATCGCGCCCTCCGACATGATGGACGGGCGCGTCGGTGCGATCCGCGCCGCTCTCGACGCAGCGGGCTTCATCCACACGCGGATCATGGCTTATGCGGCGAAATACGCCTCCGCCTTCTACGGGCCGTTCCGCGAGGCGGTTGGGTCAGGCAGCGCGCTCAAGGGCGACAAGAAGACCTACCAGATGGACCCGGCGAACTCCGACGAGGCGCTGCGCGAGGTGGCGCTCGATCTCGCCGAGGGTGCGGACATGGTGATGGTCAAGCCCGGGATGCCTTATCTCGACATCCTGAGGCGTGTGCGCGAGACCTTCCATGTGCCCACCTTCGCCTACCAGGTGTCGGGCGAGTACGCGATGATCGCAGGCGCAGCGGAGCGCGGCTGGCTCGACGGCGAGCGGGCGATGATGGAGAGCCTCTTGGCGTTCAAGCGCGCCGGGGCGAACGGGGTGCTGACCTATTTCGCACCTGCGGCGGCGCGGCTGCTGCGGCGGGGCTGAGCGGGCGGGCGAGGCGGGTGGCCGCTCGGGCGCGCGGCCCCGAGGCGCTCAGCCGCCACCTGGGCGTGGGGGTTCCCTCCGCCCCCGGCATTGCGATCGCCGCGGTCGGATGGACCGGGCGGGAGGTCGTGCGTGGGCACCCGCTGCCGGCGGGAACGCTGGCCGGTCCGACAGCCGATGCGCGACCGTCATGGAAGCGTGTCGGAAAACTTTACACCCCCAGTTTGGCCCTTTCTGAGATTTGGTTGATTCAAAGGCTTAAATACTGGCATAGCGATTGCTCTTCAGGTCTTTGTGTGGCCCTGCACGGTTGAAACGGGAGCGGGAGTGACAAAGCCTGAAGAGGGGAAACATGCGTCTTCGAACAACCATCGTGGCAGCGGCCTTGGCCCTCGCCACCGCTCTGCCCGACGCCCAGGCGAGCACGATCGTCACGGGCTTCAACGCCAACACGCTGCCGCCGAATGACGACGGCTCGACCGGCCTCGTCAGCCTCGGCTTCAGCTTCAACTTTTTCGGCACGACCTATACCCAGCTCTACGTCAACAACAACGGCAACGTCACGTTCGATTCCCCACTCTTCACCTACACGCCGTTCCCGCTTCTGACGACGAGCCGGGTGATCATCGCGCCGTTCTTCGCCGACGTTGACACGCGTGGGCCCGGGTCGCAGCCCGTCACCTACGGCACCGGGACTTTCGGCGGCCGCGATGCCTTCGGCGTGAACTGGATCAACGTGGGTTACTATTCTCTGGGAACAGACAAGCTGAACAGTTTCCAGCTGCTGCTCGTTGACCGGAGCGACATCGCCGCAGGCGACGCCGACATCTATTTCAACTATGGCAGCATCCAGTGGGAGACGGGCAGCGCCTCCGGGGGCAGCGGTGGGCTCGGCGGCTCCAGCGCCCGCGCCGGCTACTCGAACGGCGTCAATGCCGCCTTCGAGCTTCCTGGCTCGGCGGTCAACGGCGCGTTCCTCGATGGCGGGCCGAACGCGCTCAACACCAGCAGCAACATCAACGTGCCCGGGCGCTGGCTGTTCCAGGTCCGAAACGGGGCGGTGGTCAACCCCGACCCCACACCGGTTCCCGAGCCCGCGTCGCTCGCCCTCCTCGGCCTGGGGCTTGCCGGCCTCGCTCTCGCCCGGCGCCGTCGCGTCTGACGCTGCTTGACCAACCCGAGGCACGGGGGATGCCACGGGCGTGAGGGGGCGGCGCCGCTCGGCGTCGCCCCTTCTCTTTTTCAGCCCTGCACGAGCATGAACCGCTCGAATGCCGCGCGCGCCTCAGGCGGCGTCGCTTTCGGCCGGCCGGTCGCAGGGTCCACGTGCACGTGCACGAAATGCCCCTCCGCCGACGCCCTCTCCTCCTCCTCCCGGAAGATCCCGATTCCATAGCGCACCGACGAGGTGCCGAGCCGCTCCACCCGCAACCCGACGGTCACCGGATCGGGAAAGGCGATCGGCTTGTGGTAGCGGCACTGCGTCTCGACCACATAGCCCCGGAGCCCCGGCGCGTGCGGCAGCACCTCGGCGATCAGGAAGCGCGCCACCGCCGTGTCGAACCACGAATAGTAGATGACGTTGTTGACGTGGCCGTAGGCGTCATTGTCCATCCAACGCGTGGTGATGGGGGTGAACCACAGATAGTCGGCACGCCGGCCGGTCGCCTTGGTCATGCTGCGGTCCTTTCGGCGTCCAGATGGTGTGAGAGGAAGGCGCAGATCGCACGGTCGGCCCAGGAGCCGTCCCGGCCGCGATCATGGAAGCCGACATGGCCGCCGCCCGAAGCGACCAGCGGTCGAACCTGCGGGTTCACGTCCCAGTCGATCGCACGGTAGGTGTCGGCGGGGATCCACGGGTCATCTTCCGCGGTGAGGCACAGTGTCGGCACCGTGATGCGAGGAAGTCGGGGGGGAAGCGAACAGCGCGTGTAGTAGTCCTCCGCGCCCGCAAAGCCCGCGAGCGGGGCGACGTAGCGCTCGTCGAAGTCGCGCACAGTGCGTGCGGCGAGCGCGCCCGCGAGCAGCGCGGGCGGAACATGTGCCCCGAGAGCGCGCGCCTCCGCCTTCATCCGGCGCAGGATCCAGGCGTGATAGAGCGCGTTTCGCGGCGCCATCATCCGCGCCGATACCGGCGCGAGCAGCACGGGAGCACAGATCGTTGCGGCAGCGACGATCGGAAGCGAGGGCGTCTCACCTTCCCTCGCAAGCGCATCGAGCACCTGCGTGCCGCCGAGCGACACCCCGATCAGCACAAGGCCGGGAGCGCGCACCGCCTCGGGCAGCGCACGCAGGGCGGCGACGATGTCCGCCCCCGCTCCGGCATGATAGGGCCTGCGCGAGCGCGGCAGCGAGGGGCGGGAGCCGCGCAGATTGAGCCGTACGACGCCATGGCCGCGCGCACGCCAGAACGCAGCCGAGCGGCGTATGTGAACCCCGTCCTCGCAGCCCGTGAGCCCGTGCACGAGCACCACCGTCTCGCGCCCCCTCCCCGCATGCCAGGCGGCGGCGAGCGCATCCCCGTCGCCGAGCTCGAGCCACAGACGCGCAAAGGGCCCAGGGTCGGGCGGGTCACGCCGAAGCGTGTCGCGGACGGTCTGGAGGTCCCCGGTCAGCCAGGGGAAACGCGGCCGAAACGGCTCAGGCGTCCAGGAAGGCGGCGACACGGCCGATCTGGTCGTCATCGACGAGAGCAGGGACATGCCCGACCCCGGGCACGGTATGCAGCGCGACACCCGGCCGCGCGGCCATGCGTTCGGCCGTCTCGGGCAGGAGCAGATCCGACAGTTCCCCACGCAGAACGAGAATGGGGATCGAGATCGCCTCCCACATCGCCCAGAGGTCGATGTCCTGCGCGACCTCGGGCATGGGCGCGGCGATGGCCGGATCATAATGAAAGCGGATCGTTCCGTCCGGCACCCGACGCGCCGAGGTGGCGGCGAGATGTCGCCAATCCTCCTCCGTCATCGGGCCGAAGCCCGCATGCACCCGGCGCAGATGCGCCTCGAGCGCCGTCTCGTCCGCGAAGGCCGGGTCGGCGCCGACGTAAGCCCTGATTCGCGCAAGCGCCGGCGCTGGCAGGAACGGCCCGACATCGTTGAGGACGAGGCGCCGGATCGGCTGGCCGGGAAGCGCCGCGATCGCAAGGCCGATCAGCCCGCCCATCGAGGTGCCGACCCAGTCGACCGTCTCCGCCCCGAGCGCGGCGAGAAGATGCGAACACGCCGCGATGTAGGTCGGCACCCCGTAGAGCATCGGGTTCGCGAGCCACTCGCTCCGCCCGCGCCCCGGCATGTCGGGGCAGACGACGAAGCGGCCGCGCGCGGCGAGCGCCGCGGCGAGCCGGTCGAAGTCTCTCCCCGTCCGGGTGAGCCCATGGAGGCAAATGATCGGCGGGCGCGGCCCGGGCGCGCCCCATGCGACATAGGCAAGCGAGTGGAAACCGTCGGCGGCGAGCCAGCGGACTGACGCCTCGCGCGGGTTCACACCACGCCCTTGGCACGAAGCGAGCCGATCTCCTCCGCCGTCAGCCCCGCCTCGAGCAGAATCTCCTCGGTGTGCGCGCCGAGCACGGGCGGAGGGGTGCGATAGTCGGGTGGCGTGGCGGAGAGTTTCACCGGGTTCGCGATCAGCTTCACCGGAACGCCGCCGGTCGCGGCATGCGGCATCTCGATCACCATCCCCCGCGCCTGGACGTGCGGGTCGGCGAACACGTCCTTGAGCGTGTTGATCGGCCCGCAGCCGATCGAGAGCGCCTCAAGCTCCCTGATCCACTCGGCCGTGGTTCGGCTCTTCATTACCGGGGTCAGCGTGTCGGTCACGAGCGCGCGGTTGGCGACGCGCGCGGCATTGGTGGCGAAGCGGTCGTCGGCGAGCAGGTGCCCAAGCCCGAAGGCCTTGCAGAAGCGCTCGAAGGTCGCGTCATTGCCGATCGAGAGCATGATCGCGCCGTCGGCGGTCGCGAACACCTGGTAGGGAACGATGTTCGGGTGCTGGTTTCCGAGGCGCGGCGGGTTCTCCCCCGTCGCGAGATAGTTCATGCCCTGGTTGGCGAGCCAGGCGACATGGGTGTCGAGCATGCCGATGTCGATGTGCTGCCCCTGCCCTGTCGCCTCCCTGTGGCGCAGGGCGGCGAGGATGCCGATCGTGGCATAGAGCCCGGCGAACAGGTCGGCGACCGGGATGCCAACCTTCTGCGGCAGCCCGTCGGGTTCGCCCGTGAGGCTCATCACCCCGCCCATCGCCTGGATCAGGCTGTCATAGCCTGGCCGCGGGGCGTAGGGGCCGGTCTGGCCGAAGCCGGTGATCGAGCAGTAGATCAGCCCGGGGAACTCGCCGCTGAGGCTCGCGTAGTCGAGCCCGTATTTCGCAAGCCCGCGGGGCTTGAAGTTCTCGACCAGGATGTCGCAGCGGGCGATCAGGCGCTTCGCGAGCGCCGCGCCCTCGGGCTTGGCGATGTCGAGCGTGAGGCTGCGCTTGTTACGGTTCACCCCGGCGAAATAGGCGCTCTCCTTCGTCGGGCCGTCGGCACCGGGCAGGAAGGGGGGAGCGAAGCCGCGCGTGTCGTCGCCGCGCGTGGGGTGCTCGATCTTGATCACGTCCGCGCCAAGGTCACCCAGCATCTGCGTGCAGGTCGGCCCCGCAAGCACGCGCGTGAGGTCGAACACGCGCAGGCCCTTGAGCGGCCCCGTCGGCTCCCTGCCCGTCTGATCTGCGGCCATCGCGTCCTTTCCCGAGAGGCCCCCCGGCTTGAAGGCCGCAGGGGGCGGGTGCATGGTCAGCGCGCTTATGGAACCCGAGCCGGGGAGGATCAAGCCCATGCCGGACACCCTCGTCGCAGGCCGCGTGCCCGCCGCGCCGACGCTCGATGAGCGCGCCCTCGCCCGCTCCCTTTCCGGGGTGCATCTGATCGATGGCGCACTCGTGCCTGCCCTCTCGGGCAGGACCTTCCCAGTGGTGAACCCGGCGACCGGCGAGGAGGTGGCGACCGCCGCGGAGGGCGACGCGGCGGATGTCGACCGTGCGGTCGCGGCCGCCGCCGTCGCGCAGAAGGCCTGGGCGAAGGTCCCCGCCCGCAAGCGCGGCGAGCTCGTTGGCGCCTGCGCGCGCGCGCTTCTTGACCATGTCGAGGAGCTCGGGCGTCTGATCGCTCTCGAGACCGGCAAGGCGTTGCGCACCGAGAGCCGGGTCGAGGCGCAGGTTCTTGCCGACATCTTCGCCTTCTACGGCGGGCTCGGGTCGGAGCTGAAGGGCGAGACGGTTCCATTCCACCCCGACGTTCTGTCGCTGACGATCCGCGAGCCGCTCGGGGTGGTCGGCGCGATCATTCCCTGGAATGTGCCGATGCTTCTGATGGCACTGAAGGTCGCGCCCGCCCTCGTCGCCGGCAATGCGGTGGTGGTGAAATCGGCCGAGGAGGCGCCGCTTGCGGTTCTGCGCGTGTGCGAGATCCTCAACCGGCTGTTGCCCCCTGGCCTCGTCAACATCCTCTCCGGCTTCGGCCCCGAGTGCGGCGCGCCGCTCGTCGAGCACCCGAAGGTGCGGAAGGTGACGTTCACCGGCTCGGTCGAGGTCGGGCGGGTCGTCGGCCAGGCGGCGGCGCGGAAGATCATTCCGGTCACGCTCGAGCTCGGCGGCAAGAGCCCGATGATCGTGTTCGACGACGCCGACCTCGAGCGGACGGTTGCCGGCGCGATCACCTCGATGCGCTTCACCCGGCAGGGGCAGAGCTGCACGGCGGCGAGCCGGATCTACGTGCACGAGCGGATCTTCGACGCCTTCGCCGCGGCGCTTGCCGCGAAGGTGGACGCTATGGTGATGGGGGACCCGCTGGACGAGCGCACCGACATCGGAACGATCATCAGCAGAGCCCAGTTCGAGAAGGTGAAGGCCTTTATCGACGAGGGGCTCGCCACGCCGGGGGCGACGGCGCGCGCCTGCTCGGCCCTGCCGACCGACCCGGCACTCGCCAAGGGCCTGTTCATCCGGCCGCACATCTTCTCCGGCCTGCCGCGGACGAGCCGGCTCGTGCGCGAGGAGATCTTCGGCCCCGTCACGGTCCTGTTCCCGTTCCGCGACTGGGAGGCGGTGCTCGAGGAGGCGAATGACAGTGACTACGGCCTCGCCGCCTCGGTGTGGACCAACAACCTGAAGATCGGCCTCAGGATGGCGCACGCGCTCGAGGCGGGGCTTGTGCAGATCAACCAGAACCTCGTGGTTCAGGCGAACCTGAGCTATGGCGGCATCAAGAGCTCTGGGCTCGGCAAGGAGGCCTCGCTCGAGGCGATGCTCGAGCACTTCATGCACAAGAAGACGATCATGGTGAACATGGCCTGAGCCCCGCCGACGGCCAGAGGCCGGCTCGACGGCCGCTGCATGCCGCGCCGCGACGGCTGGCGGACGCGGGAAGTGGCGCTGCGTGGTGCCCCGGCTGGGCCGGACCGGCTCTAGCCGCTGCGACGGCGGCGCAGAAGCGCGAGCGCCGCGACGGCGACCCCTAGGAGGCCCAAGCCCGCCGGCTCAGGCACCGGCGTTCCGCCCCCGCCGCCTGGCCCATCGCCTGACCCTCCTCCGGGACCGCCGCCAGGGCCACCGCCTCCCGTCTCGCCGCCCCCGGGCGACAGACCGCCTCCCCCGCCGTCGGAGAACACCAGGGGAGCACCAGCCAAGGGGAACAGAAGGCCCGGTGTTGGAGCGGAGGCAACCACCGGCGGCGGCGCCACCGCCGGTTCTCGCAGAGCGGCAGCGATCAGAGGCGGAACGCCGGTGGCGACACAGACGAGGGTTAGAACGGCGGCAGCGCGTGGCCTGACCGCAGCCGTGGTGGCGATCGCAGTACGCCGGACGGGGCGCACCGGTCGCGACACTGTTGCAGCCGCCGGCACCCATGATGACGCCCTGCGCGGCCTGAGCACCCAGAAACAGCGGATCGGCATGGCCTGCCCCGGTGCGTTAAACCCTTGGTAGCATCTCTATACCGACAGTGTGTAGCTTTTTCTATGCATCTTTTTCATCTCTGCACAGCTCAAAAAGTGTACACTTGGCGCCATCGGCCCGCGCCTCGCTTGGGCCGAGCCAGAACCGGCACGCGAGGGTCCTTTCGCATCCAGCTTCGTCGTTCCCGCTCCGTCGGGCTTGCCCGCTCTCGCATTGGCACGACATCTTCAGACACCATCCGAGGAGACCATGGACGCACCCCCTGGAACCGATGCCGCGCTCGGACTCGCCGCACTCGAGGCGCGCGTCAGACGCGACCTCGCCCTGATCGCCTATCCCGAGCCGGAATGGGTGCCGCCCCGCGTCACCGCGACGGGCGAGCGCATGCTCGATGTGCTCGTGGTCGGGGCGGGCCAGGGCGGGCTCGTCACCCTCTTCGCCCTGAAGCGCGACCGCGTCACCAACATCCTCGCGATCGACCGCAAGCCGGCCGGGGCGGAAGGCCCCTGGCGCGACTACGCCCGCATGATCACGCTGCGGTCGTGGAAGACCGTGACCGGGCCTGACCTGGACATCCCCTCGCTCACCTTCCAGTCCTGGTTCGAGGCACAGTGGGGGGAGTCGGCCTTCGCGGCCCTGAACAAGATCCCGAAGGAGATGTGGGCGGACTACCTCGCGTGGTATCGCCGCGTGTTGTCGCTTCCGGTGCGGAACGGCGTTGAGCTGCTCGCCCTTGATCCCTGCGCGGACGGCCTTGCCGCGCGCGTGCGCGACGATGCGGAGGAGCGCACCCTCATCGCACGAAAGGTCGTGCTCGCCACGGGGATCGAGACGCCGGGGCGCTGGTGGATGCCGGACTTCATCGCCGCCCTGCCCCCCCATCTCCGGGCCCACACTGCAGACGCGATCGATTTCGCAGCGCTCAGGGGCAAGCACGTCGCGGTCTTGGGCGCCGGCGCCTCGGCCTTCGACAATGCCGCGACCGCGCTCGAACACGGCGCGCGCGTCACCCTCTGCTGCCGGCGGCCGGTGCTGCAGCGCCTCCAGCCCTACAAGCAGATCTCCTATGCCGGCTTCTTCCGCGGCTTCCCCCAGCTCCCCGATGCCGAGCGGTGGCGGTGGATGAACCACCTCCTGACGCTGCGCGAGGCCTTCCCCCGCGAGACCTGGGAGCGCGCCTCGCGCCACGCGGGCTTCACCCTGCGCACGGGAACGCCCTGGCTCGGCGCGCGCGCGATCGGCGACGGCCGAGACCAGCAGGTCGAGATCGACACGCCCTCGGGCCCGCTCCGGGCCGATTTCGTCATCTGCGGCACGGGCTTCGAGATGGACCTCGCCGCCCTCCCCGCTCTTGCCCCGCACGCGCCGCTGATCGCCACCTGGGGTGACCGCTACCGCCCGCCCGAGGCGGAGGCGAACCCGCGGCTTGCCCGCTTCCCCTATCTCAGCCCGGGCTTCGCCTTGACCGAGCGCACCCCCGGCACCGCCCCCTGGCTCAAGGACGTGCACCTCTTCAGCTTCGCGGCGACAGTCAGCTTCGGGCCTTCGGGAAGCTCGATCAACGCGATGAAGTTCGCCGCCCCCCGCCTCGCCCAGGCGATCGTCTCCGACCTGTTCGCGGCCGATGCCGAGGCGCACTATCAGGCCCTGGTCGCGTACGACACGCCGGAGTTCACCCTGCCCGGCGAGGCCTGACACTTGGCACGCCGCGTGCACCCCCTGACGTGACCCTCATGAGCACTCCGGAGAGACAGCGCATGTACCGCAGAACCCTCCTCGCCTCCGCCCTCGCCGCCCCTGCCGTGCTGCCCAGCACGAGGGCATCTGCCCAGACCTTCACGTTCCGGCTGCACTCCTTCAGCTCGCCGACCGCTCTCGACCACACGATGCACCTCGACCGCTGGGCCGAGACGGTCGGGCGCGAAAGCGGTGGCCGGATCAAGGTCGAGGTCTATCCGGCTCTGCAGCTCGGCGGCCAGGCGCGCGACCTCGTGCAGCAGGCGGAGGATGGGGTCGTCGACATCATCTGGACGGTCGCGGGCTTCAGCCCCGGCCGGTTCCCCGGCACCGAGGGGCTCGAGCTTCCGTTCGTGAACACCGGCACCTCGGCGACGATGAGCCCGGCGGCGATGGAGTTCGCCGAGAAGCACCTCGCCGACACCGAATACCGCGCCTTCAAGATCATCTGCATCCATTCGACCGACCGCTCGGTGGTGCACACCACCCGCCGCCCCATCCGCACGCTCGAGGACTTCCGCGGCCTCAGGATCCGGGTCGCGGGGCGGTTCATCGGCGAGACGGTCAGCGCCTTCGGCGCGACCCCGGTCGGGATCCCGCTCCCCGGCGTCTACGAGGCGCTCGCGCGCGGCCAAGTCGACGGCATGATGATCAACTGGGCCATCACGCTTCCGTATCGTTTCTTCGAGGTCGCCAAGTATCACACCGACACGGCGGTGTTCCAGGGCATGCTTCTGACCCTGATGAACCGGCGCTCTTACGAGCGCCTGCCCCCCGACCTTCGCGCCGTGATCGATGCCAACAGCGGGATCAACTACGCGAAGAAGATGGGCGAGATCTGGGACAGCCAGACCGCCCCGGCGATCGCCGCCAACCGCGACGCCCCTGGCAACGAGATCATCACCATCTCGCCAGAGGAGCGCGCGCGCTGGGTGGCCGCGGCGCAGCCCGTCTACCAGACCTGGATCCGCGAAATGAACCGCCTCGGTCGTCCGGGCCAGCAGATGTTCGACGACCTGATGGCCATCACTGCCAAGTATGGGCGGGCCTGAGGCGGCGGGCGTCGGGCTTCTCGACCGGGCGGCACGGGCGCTCGCGATCGCGGGCGGCGTGCTGCTCGTCGCCGCCATGGCGGTGACGGTCGCCTCCGTCGGCCGCGCCGCCTTCGGTCGCGCGATCCTCGGCGATACGGAGCTCGTTGAGCTTCTGGTTGGCGTCGCCATCGCCTGGTTCATGCCCTGGTGTCAGGCCCGCCGCGCCCATGTCCGGCTCGAGGTGTTCACTGCGCGTGCCCCGGAGCCGGTGCGCCGTGCGCTCGACCGGGCGGCGGGGCTCATGGTTGCGCTCGTCGTCGCCCTGCTCGCCTGGCGGCTCATCCAGGGTGGGCTCGATGCGCATGAGCGTGGGCGGCAGACGATGTTCCTCGAGCTCCCCCTCTGGTGGGGCTACGCCGCGGCGGCGATCGGCATGGTTCTGTGGACCATGATCGCGCTCGCGCAGTCGGTCGCCCGGCTCGATCCTGCACCGTCGACACCCCGCCCGTGAGCCCGCTCGAGGTCGGCATCGCGATGTTCGCGGCCATCGCGCTGCTTCTTCTGGCGCGCGTGCCGGTCGGTGTCGCGATGCTGCTTGCGGGCGGTGCGGGCTATGCCGCGATCAGCGGGCTGTGGCCGCTTCTGAACACGCTCAAGACGCTGCCCTTCTCGCGCTTCTCCTCCTATACGCTCTCGGTCATCCCGCTCTTTCTGCTGATGGGCGAGTTCGCCACCAAGGGGGGGATGAACGCCGCCCTGTTCCGCGCCGCGCGCGCCTGGTTCGGGCACTGGCGCGGCGGGCTCGCGGTCGCGACCATCGGCGGCTGCGCCGCCTTCGGGGCGATTTGCGGCTCCTCGCTCGCGACCGCCGCGACGATGAGCCAGGTGGCGGGCCCCGAGATGCGGCGTGCCGGCTACTCGCCGGCGCTCGCGACCGGAACGCTCGCCGCTGGTGGCACGCTCGGCATCCTGATCCCGCCCTCGGTGATCCTCGTCATCTACGCGATCTACACCGAGCAATCGATCGGCAACCTGTTCATCGCTGCGGTGATCCCGGGCCTGCTTGCGACCGCGGGCTACATGCTGGTCGTGAACCTCTACGCCCGACTCGCGCCCGACGCCGCGCCGCCCTCGCCGCGCCTTCCGCTTGCCACGCGCTTCGCCGAAAGCCGCGAGGTCTGGCCCGCGGCGTCGGTGTTCCTGCTGGTCGTCCTCGGCATCTACGCAGGCTGGTTCTCGCCGACGGAGGGAGCGGCGGTCGGCGCCGCAGCGGTGGGGCTGCTGGCGGTCCTGGTCGGCGGCATGCGGGGGCGGCAGTTCGTCGAAAGCCTGCTCGCGACGGCCGAGACCACGGCGCTGATGTTCCTCATCCTGCTTGGCGCCGAGCTGTTCTCGGCCGCGCTCGCCCTCTCACGCCTGCCGGCCTTCGTCTCGTCCTGGGTGGTCTCGCTCGGCCTCGCTCCGGTGACGGTGCTTGCCATCATGCTCGTGCTCTACCTCGTGCTCGGCTGCGCGATGGAGAGCCTCGCGATGGTGCTGCTGACGCTTCCCGTGTTCGTTCCGGTGATGCTCGCGCTCGATTTCGGGCTCAGCCACGCGCAGGTTCTCGTCTGGTTCGGGATCCTCGTCCTGGTCGCGGTCGAAGTCGGGATGATCTCGCCTCCGTTCGGCCTAAACCTGTTCGTGATCAACGCGCTCTCGAAGGACGTGCCGATCACCGAGACGTGGCGCGGCGTGCTCGGCTTCTGCGCCTCCGATGTCGTCCGTCTCGTGCTTCTTGTCGCCTTCCCGGGCCTCTCGCTCTGGCTTCCCGGTCTCAGCTGACGCCGGCGGGGGGCGTGTCACCCGCCCGCGGAGCGGGCGCGTCAGCGCGTCGCGTTCGAGGCCTCGAACAGGGCGCGCGTCCGCTCGGCGTCGTACGGCCTCTCGCGCAGCGTCTCGGCGTCCCACTCGCTCCGGCCCGGGCGGAAGAAATCCCCGCCATAGACGTGCAGCGCCCCGGTGAGGCGGGGGATCGGGTTGAGAACGGAATGGATGATGTCCTTGCCGAGCGGCACGGCCTCTCCGGCCGAGAGCGCGTTCGCCCCCGCCGCCTCGACACGCGAGGCCCCGTCCTCCTCGATCCGACGCCAGAAGATGTTGTCCTCGCGGCCCGTATAGAGGCCGATCACCGCCCACATCCCGTGGTTGTGCGGCGGCAGCGTCATGTAGGGGCCCCAGACGAGGTTCAGGATCGTCAGCCTCTCGGAGCGGTAGAGGGTGTTCAGCCCGGCACGCTTCGGCTCGCCGAGCCCACGCAGCACCGCGCCCGGCTCCGACACCGCGCGGGCAACGAGCTCGCGCACCGCGCGCTGGCCGTCGCCGCCGCGCACGGCCTCCTCACACTCGGCGATGAAGCGGTCGAGATCGAACATCGGCTCCTCCCTCGTCGTGTTGCGCCCAGTCTAGACGGGCCGAGGCAGGACGTCGCGCCGCTGTTGCGGAACGGGCACGCCGGACAGTCGGAACGGGACGAAGCGGGCCGCCGCAGACGGGCGTCCCGAGGCCGTGTCAGATCAGCCCGAGCTCGGCGAGCTCCTGCCGCATCCGCGCGGACATCGCCGCAAGCCCCTTCGCCGACGCCCTCGCCCCGCGCGCGACGTCGGGCGGCGCCTCGGAGGCCTCGAGATAGCGCCAGCCCTGGAACGGTTTCACCGGCCTCGGCTCGACCGGAACGAGGACCGGGTCCAGGTGGAGCGCGCAACACGGAGAGCCGTCGTCCCACAGGTCGGGGCCGATCGCCGTGATCCTCTGCCGAACCTGGACGAAGCCGCCGATCACCCAGAAGATCGAGCCTCGACCTGCGATCTCCTCCGCCCGGCGGGGGAAGCTGCGCGTGTGGTGTCGAAGCGGCGGGTCTGCCTTCGCCCGGGCCGTCTGCCGGTCGGCGAGGTCTTCGACCGTGGCGCAGCCGGCCGCGAGCTTGAGAAGATGGAGCATGCGTTGAGCATGGCCCCGCGGCGGGGATTCGCAAGCCGCGCGCGAGCGCGTATCGGCCAGGGCTTGGCCGCCCTGCGCCCCTGACGGTTCCCGCAGGCAAGCGTGGCGATCAGCGCCCGCGTCGGCGCTTAGGCAGAGCGCGCGCCTCGCGCCGTCATGGTTGCCCTCTGGCTCGCGTCGCCGGCACCCTGCTCGGCCGCGGGCAGCGGGTGCGGGTCGAGGCTCGGGCGGACAGGGTCACGCATGCTTCCCCCTTCCCCCGACGTGCCGCTTCCGGCCGCGAGCCAAGCACCGAGCAACGCCGTCCAGAGCCGCATCGCGTTCTCCCCCTCCGGCGGCCACGCTTGGGGACGGATGTGTCAGGCCTGTGGCATGCCGCTGTCGGCGATGTGCCGATGACGCGCACGTGACCCGCCGCACGGCGAGGCGACGCCGAGCCCCCCTTACCTTGCGGCTCTCCTGTGGCATCTCGTCGGCATGCCGAAGCTGGTTCGCCTCGCCCGCCGCCTCCTTCTCGCCCTGCTCGCCCTCGCCGTCGCTCTCCCGGTTCTCGCGCTCGCTGCCGGGTGGGTGGTGCTTCGCGTCACCCTTCCCCCGGAGCGCGCCGAAGCCGAGATCCCGGGCCTCTCCGCCCCGGTCGAGGTGACGCTCGACCGGCACGGGATCCCGTACGTCCGCGCCGGATCGGAGGCCGATGCCTGGGCGGCGATCGGCTGGCTGCACGCGCGCGACCGGATGTTCCAGATGGAGCTGATGCGGCGCAGCGCCTCGGGGCGGCTTTCGGAGCTGATCGGCGCGCCGGGGCTGAGACTCGACCGCTACGTCCGGCTGCTCGGCCTCGAGCAGGCGGCACGCGAGGATTTCGCGGGTCTGCCCGAGGAGACGCGCGCCGCACTCGCGGCGTATGCGCGCGGGGTGAACGCGTGGATCGCGCGCAAGGGGCGCTGGTCGGCCCCCGAGTTCGTGATCATCGGCCACACGCCCGAGCCGTGGCGCGAAACCGACAGCCTTCTCTGGGGCAAGATGATGGCCGTGTTCCTCTCGGGGAACGCACGCACGGAACTCGCCCGGCTGAGGCTCGCGACGATGCTTCCACGCGAGCGGATCGACGAGCTGTGGCCGCGCGACCGGAGCGAGGGCAACCCGGTCGCCTCCCTTCCCGACCTCGGCGCGCATCTGTCGCGCCTTCTCGCCGCCCTGCCGGCGTTCGGCGAGGACGCTCCGGTTCCGCCGTCGGCCTCCAATGTCTGGGCGGTGACCGGAGAGCGTTCGGCCACCTCCCTGCCGCTGCTTGCCAATGACCCGCATCTGGCCTTCGCCCAGCCGATCCAGTGGCACCTCGCGCGCGTCGAGGCGCCGGGGCTCACGCTCGCGGGCGCGTTCGCTCCCGGCGTGCCGTTCCTCGTGCTCGGCCGGAACCACGCGATCGCCTGGGGTATGACGACCACGCACAGCGACACGCAGGACGTGTTCATCGAGCGTCTCGACGGCCCCGACCGCTACGTCACGCCGGACGGGCCCCGCCCCTTCACGGTTCGGGAGGAGCGCTTCCGCGTCCGCTTCGGCAAGGAGGTGACGCTTCGCGTGCGTGCGACGCGCCACGGCCCGGTTCTCTCCGACCTCGACCCGACCCCTGGGACGCCCGAGGGCCATGTGCTCGCGGTGGCGATGACGGCCCTCTTTCCCGGCGATCAGGCCGCCGCGGCGCTGCACCGTCTGAACCGAGCCTCGAGTTTCGCCGAGGCCGAGACGGCGGTCGCGGGCATCGGCGCGCCGCAGCAGAACATCGTGATCGCCGACCGCGCTGGGCGCATGGGCATGATCCTGCCCGCGCGCGTGCCGGTCCGCCGGGCCGGCGACGGCGCCTTCCCCGCCCCCGGTTGGGACGGAAGCCATGACTGGCTCGGCTTTGCTCCCTACGAGGCGCTGCCGCGCTTCGTCGACCCTCCCTCGGGGCGGATCGTCAACGCCAACAACCGCGTGGTGCCGGACGACTTCCCTGTCTTCCTCGGCCGGGACTGGTGGGGCGACTGGCGCTTCCGCCGGATCCTCGAGCGGCTCGAGGCCGAGCCGGCGCAGACCGTGGAGACGATGGCGGCGATCCAGATGGACGAGGTGAGCCTCGCCGCCCGCGCTCTCTTGCCGTTGATGACCACGATCGACCCGCCGTCGGACCCGCGCGCCGCGTCCGCTCTCGCCCGTCTGAGGGCCTGGGACGGGACGATGGCCGCCGACCGGCCCGAGCCGCTGATCTATTCAGCGTGGGTGCGGCAGATCGGGCGGCGGATCGCTGCAGGGGCTCTCGGCCCCGACCAGGAGGCGTTCCGGGAAAGCTCAGCAGAGTTCCTGCTCTTCGTGCTGCGCGACGGCAGGCACTGGTGCGGCGAGGGCGGATGCCACCGTCTTCTCTCCTCCGCCTTGACCGCTGCTCTCGCCGAGCTCACCGAGGCCCACGGGGCGGAGATCGAGCGCTGGCGCTGGGGGGCGGTGCACATGGTCCGGTTCCAGCACCCGCTGATGCGGTTCGTCCCCGTCATCGGCCCGTGGTTCGGAACGGTGCTCGAGACCGGCGGCGACAGCCACACGGTGATGCGTGCTGGCATTCGCCTCTCCGGCTCCGCCCCTTACGAGAACATCCACGGGGCGGGCTATCGCGGCGTCTACGACCTTGCCGATCTCGACCGCTCGCGCTTCATCATCGCCACCGGCCAGTCGGGGCACCCGTTGAGCCCGCACTATCGTGACCTCACCCCGCTCTGGGGCTCGGGCGCCACCTTGCGCCTGACCGCGACCCCCGACGGCGAGACGGGGCGGATCCTGCTCCGGCCGGGAAGATGAGACGGAGAGGTGACGGGGCGACGGCGCGATTGACCGACGCCGCGCGGTTCCGGAACACTGGGCGACTGATGTTGCAGAAGACGTTCCGCCGCCCGCAATTCTTCTACACCACCGCGCCGCTTCCCTGCCCCTATCTCGAGAACAGGCTGGAGCGGAAGCTCGTCACCGAGCTCACCGGCGCCGACGCCGAGGCGCTGCACGACCGGCTCTCGCGCGCCGGTTTCCGGCGCAGCCACAACATCGCCTACGCCCCCGTCTGCCCCGGCTGCCAGGCCTGCATCCCTATCCGGATCGACGCGCGCGGCTTCACACCCTCGCGCACCCAGCGGCGAATCGCCGCCGCCAACGCGGCTGTCGAAGGCTTCGAGGTGCCGCCGCGCGCCACCACCGAGCAGTTCGCCCTATTCCAGCGCTACCAGGCGGCGCGCCACGCCGAGGGCGACATGGCGGCGATGGGCTTCTACGACTTCCGCGCGATGGTCGAGGACACGCCGATCGAGACCTGCGTCGTCGAGTTCCGCGACCCCGACGACACGCTGGTCGCCGCCTGCCTTACCGACCGGCTGTCGGACGGGCTCTCGGCCGTCTATTCCTTCTTCGACCCGAGACACGCCGCACGCTCGCTCGGCACCTTCATGATCCTCTGGCTCGTCCGCCGCACGCTCGCGCTCGACCTGCCGCATGTCTATCTCGGCTACTGGGTGCCCCAGAGCCGGAAGATGGCCTACAAGGCGAGGTTCAGGCCGGTCGAGATCCTCTGGGGCGGGCAGTGGCGCCGCCTCGCCGAGGACGAGGTGGCGCACGGCCCGGCGCCGCCCCCGGCATTTTCCGAACGCCTCACGGCAGGCTGACGCTGCCGCCCGCCCGACGCGGGGTGGTGCTTCAGGCGAACCGGTTGCGGCCGTTGCAGTGTCGGCTCCTGCCCGGCTGTCGACGGCGTCGGAACCGCGGACCGTCTCGCCGCGGAACCGTCGGCGCCGGCGCCGATCTCGCCGATCCGCTCAGCCAAAGCGCCCGGAGGACGGGAACCCCCTCCACGGCAGCCGCCCCGCTCCGGCCCGATGGCCGAGCCATTCGGCGAGCTCCCCCTTCGTGCGCACGCTCACGCGGCTCTCGCCGAGCCGCACCGCAAGCCCCTCGCCGAGAGCGAAGGGCTTCGCGTCGGCAAGCCCTCCTTGCTTGAACTTCTGCAGCGCAACGCCGCGCCCCTTGGCCAGAACGGGAAGCTCATCGAGCGGGAAGATGAGGAGTTTGCGGTTCTCGCCGATCGTCGCGACATGGTCGGCGCCCTCCGGCACGGGCGCGCACACCACCGCCTCTTCGCCCAGATCGAGCGCGAGCACCTGCTTTCCCGCCTTCGTTGCGGCGACGAGCTCTTCCGCCGGGACAATGAAGCCGCGCCCCTTCGCTCCCGCGACAAGGAAACGCCCTTCCGCCGGCTGAACCCTGAGCCCGATGAGGGTGGCGTCATTCGGCAGGTCGATCAGTAACCGTATCGGCACCCCGTCGCCACGCCCGCCGGGCAGGCGGTCCACCGCGATCGTGTAGGCACGGCCGTTCGTTCCGAAGGCGAGAAGACGATCGGTGGTCCAGGCGGGCACAGCGGCGAACAGACGGTCGCCCTCTTTGAACTTCAGCCCCGCGATGTCGGCGAGGTGCCCCTTCAGCGCGCGGATCCAGCCCTTTTCGGAGCAGACCACGGTGACGGGCTCGCGCACCGCAAGCGCCGCCTCGACCGCCTCCGCAGCGGGCGGCGGGGCCTCGGCAAGGCGGGTGCGTCGCGCCCCGAGCGGGCCTGAGGCGAAGCGTGTGCGCATTGCCTCGATCTCGGCAGCGATCGCGGCCCAACGCTCCTTCTCCGACCCAAGCAGGGAGCGCAGGCGCTTCCGTTCGGCCGCGAGCGCCTTGTGCTCCTTGCGGATCTCCATCTCCTCAAGCCGGCGCAGGCTGCGCAGCCGCATGTTGAGGATCGCCTCCGCCTGCACCTCGGAGAGCGAGAAGCGGGCCATCAGAACGGGCTTCGGCTCTTCTTCGGTGCGGATGATGCGGATCACCTCGTCGAGGTTGAGATAGACCGCGAGCTGGCCCTCGAGCACCTCGATCCGGCGCTCGGCGGCGGCAAGCCGGTGGCGCGAGACGCGCTCGAGCACGGCATGGCGATGGTCGAGCCAGGCGCGCAGCGCCTCCTTCAGCGACATAACCCGCGGCGTGCGCGTCGCATCGAGAACGTTGAGGTTCAAGGAGATGCGGCTTTCGAGAGCGGTCGCCCGGAACAGGCTCTCCATCAGCACCCCGGGGTCGACCGTCTTCGACCGCGGCTCGAGCACGAGCCGAACCGCATCGGTGCTCTCGTCGCGCAGGTCGCCGAGCAGAGGCAGTTTCCTCTCCTCCATCGCCTGCGCGATCTGCTCCACAAGGCGTGCCTTTTGCACGAGCCACGGGATCTCGGTCACGACCACGCGCCAGGTGCCGTACTTGCCCTCCTCGACGTGCCATTTCGCACGCAGCCGGAACGAACCGCGGCCCGTCTCGTAGGCGGCGAGCATGGCCTCGCGCGGCTCGACGAGCACGCCGCCCGTGGGGAAATCGGGGCCTTTGACGTGCCGCATCAGCTCTTCGGTGGTGGCGTCAGGCTTCTCGATAAGCAGGAGAGCCGCAGCGCAGAGCTCGCCCGTATTGTGCGGCGGGATCGAGGTCGCCATCCCGACCGCGATCCCCTGCGCGCCGTTGGCGAGCAGGTTCGGGAAGGCGGCCGGAAGCACGACGGGCTCCTTCTCCTCGCCGTCATAGGTGGCGCGGAAATCGACCGCATCCTCCTCGATGCCGGCGAGCAGGGCCTGCGCGACCTCGGTCAGGCGCGCTTCGGTGTAGCGCATGGCCGCGGCGTTATCGCCGTCGATGTTGCCGAAATTCCCCTGCCCCTCGATCAGCGGATAGCGCTGCGCGAAGCCTTGCGCGAGCCGCACCAGCGCCTCGTAGACGGCGGCATCGCCGTGCGGGTGGAACTTGCCGATCACGTCGCCGACCACGCGGGCGCATTTCTTGAAGCCCGAGGACGGGTCGAGCCGGAGCTGATGCATGGCCCACAGCAGCCGGCGGTGCACGGGCTTGAGACCATCGCGCACATCGGGCAGCGACCGCGACATGATCGTCGAGAGCGCATAGGCGAGGTAGCGCTCCGCGAGCGCGTCGGCGAGCGGGGTGTCGAGGATCTCTCCTCCCGCGAGGTCGATCGGCATGGCGCGACTCGGTCTCCTGAGGCGTCCGCGCGAGCTAGCCGAAGCGGTCAGCCAGCCGCAACCGCGCAGGCGGCAGCGGGAGGTGGCGCAGCCCGAACACGTCGCGCGCGAGGAAATGCGCAGTGAGCCTCAGCCCTGCGGCGATGTCGCCCTCCCGAACGGCGGCATTGCCGAGCAGGAACGGGGGAAGCGGCAGGAGCCGGTCCTGCCAGGGACGCGCGGCCTCGCGCGACACGGCTCGGCCAGTGCGCGGCGAGACAAAGGCGAGGTCCTCGACCACGCCCGTGACGGCGCAGGCCGAGAGGTCGAGCCCGTAGCCGAGCTCTGCCAGCAGCGCCACTTCCCAGCGCACATAGTCGGGAGCGAGTGCCTCGCCCTCGCCGATGCGCTCGAGCAGCGCGGCGAGGCCAGCGAAGGCGAGCGGATGAGGCTCGCGCTCCGGCAGCGCGCCTTCCGCCACCGCACAGGCCGAGGCGAGAAGAGCGAGAGCGGCGGGCTCGCCGAGCGCCCGGCCGGCGGCGGCATCGACGAGTTCTCCCGCGAACTGGCCGAGCTGGTCGGACAGTCTTGCGGTCCAACGCAGAGCGAGCCGATTGCCCGGCTGCCAGATGGCCCGGCCCGAGCGCGAAGCACCGCTGCGCACATGCCCGCGCCAGTGCCCGTGCGCGCGCGTGAGCACGTCTGCGAGCGCGTGCCCCTCGCCATGCGGGCGCGCGGCGAGAACGATCGCCTCGTCCTCCCACGACTCCATCGTCTCAGTCAGGCTCCAGGCCGAGAGCGCGAAGCCGCTCCTTCTCCTCGTCCCAGCGAGGCCTGTGCAGAACGGTGAGAAAGAGATGGACGGGCCGGCCGAGCTCCCGCGCGAGCTCCGCCCGCGCGGCGGCGCCGATCGCCTTCAGGCGCTGCCCGCCGCGGCCTATGATGATCGCCTTCTGCCCCTTCCGCGCCACCACGACCGCAAGCCGCACCACCACCGACCCGTCGGGTTTCTCCTCCCACGCCTCCGTCTCCACCGTGGTGTCGTAGGGAACCTCCTCATGCGTCTGGCGGAAGATCTGCTCGCGCACGATCTCGGCGGCGAGCTGGCGGTCGGTCTGGTCGGTGAGCTGGTCCTCCGGGTAGAGGAATGGGCCTTCCGGCATCGCCTGAGCGAGCCGGTCGAGGAGCCGGTCGATCCCGTCGCCGGTCTGGGCCGAGATCATGAAGGTCTCGGCGAAGGGCGTGATCACGTTCAGGCCGGCGGCGAGCGGCAGGAGAGAGGGAGGCTCGACGAGATCGATTTTGTTGAGCACGAGCCAGACGGGCTTGCCGAGCTTGCGCAGCCGCTCGGCGATCTGCCGGACATCGTCGGCGAGGCCGCGTTTGGCGTCGACGAGGAACAGCGCGAGATCGGCATCGCCAGCGCCGGCCCAGGCGGCGCGCACCATCGCCCGGTCGAGCAGGCGCTTCGGGGCGAAGATCCCCGGCGTGTCGACGAGAACGATCTGCGCCCTCCCCCAGGCGCCCTCGCGCGGCACGATGCCGAGCACGCGGAACCGGGTCGTCTGCGGCTTGGGCGAGACGATCGCGAGCTTCTGCCCGGCGAGACGGTTGAGCAGGGTCGACTTGCCGGCGTTCGGGGCGCCGACGATGGCGGCGAAGCCCGCGCGCGTCGCGGCACTCATGCGTCCCCCTGCAGGGCCGCGAGCAGGGCCGCGGCGGCGGCCTTCTCCGCCGCCTGCTTGGCTCCCGCTTCGGCTTCTGCCGTTCTGCCGGCGCAGGTGACGGAGACGCGGAAGGTCGGCGCGTGCGAGGGCCCTGTCACGCCGAGGAGGCGATACTCGGGAAGGCCGAGGCCGCGCCCGAGCGTCCATTCCTGCAGCGCCGATTTCGGGTCGCGCGGCGCCTCGGCGGGAAGCGCCTCGGCGAAGGCGCGTCGGATGAAGGCCCGCGCCGGCTCGAGACCACCGTCGAGATAGAGCGCGCCGAGGGCTGCCTCGAGCGCATCGGCGAGCACGGCGGGGCGGTCGCGCACGCCGGCGCGGTCGTCCGCTGGGGCGACGACGAGCAGCTTGCCGAGTCCGATGCGCGCAGCGACCGCGGCGAGCGTCGGTTCGGCGACGATATGGCCGAGCCTGCGCCCGAGCGCCCCTTCGCGCTCGTCCGGAAAGCGCTCGATCAGCCACTCGGCGACCAGGAGGCCGAGCACGCGGTCGCCCACGAACTCGAGCCGCTCGTTCGAGGCGAGGCCGCGGTCACGCCCTTGGGTCACGCCGCTGTGGGAGAGGGCCTGGGCGAGCAGGGAACGGTCACGGAAGCGGTGGCCGAGGGCCTGCTCGGCGGCGTCAAGCACCCCCTCGCCCGGGGCGGGCGGCGGCGATGGCCTCTGCCGTCGCCCTCTCACCGCACCCTGTCGAAGAACCGGCTCAGGCGCCAGTTCAGCGGGTTGAACGCCGTGCCCTCATGGCTGAAGAACAGGATCTCCGCCCGTCCGATCAGGTTCTCGATCGGGATGTAGCCGACGCCTGCGGCGGAGAAGTCACGGCTGTCGGAGGAGTTGTCGCGGTTGTCGCCCATCGCGAACACATGTCCCGGCGGCACGCGGAACTCCTCGGTGTTGTCGAACCGCTCGGTGTCTGAGAACTCGCAGATGTAGTGCTGCCGCCCGCCTGCCGATGGGGGCAGCGTCTCGAGCCAGCGTCGGGAGCGGATACGCACGCCGGTGCCGTCCTCCTCGCACAGGCCGGCGGGCTCGCGCCGCACCGCCTCGCCGTTGATGTAGAGGATGCCGCCGATGACCTGGATCCGGTCACCCGGCAGGCCGACGATGCGCTTGATGTAGTCGGTGCTGTTGTCGCGCGGCCAGCGGAACACCGCCACATCACCGCGCTCCGGCATGGACATGAAGATCCGCCCCTCGAACAGAGGCGGCGCGAACGGCAACGAGTAGCGCGAGTAGCCGTAGCTGAACTTCGACACGAACAGGTAGTCGCCGACGAGCAGCGTCGGCACCATCGAGGACGACGGGATGTTGAACGGCTCGAACGCGAAGGTGCGGATGGCGATCGCGATCAGACCGGCGTAGACGACCGTCTTGACCGTCTCGAGCCAGCCGCCGCCCTTGCGCTTGGCCATGGAGCTTCCGTCTGCGGGTGGTGGGGAACGGCGCGGCGGAACCCGCGCCCGCGCGCCTTTGCCCGCGGCCCCGCCAGATGTCAAGCAAGCGGCGGAAGCGCCGGGGCCTCGGCCGCGACGGGCGCGAGGCTGATCACCACCACGGCCTGGGCATAGGGATATTCGTCGGTCATCGTCAGGCTGATGCTCGCAGCCATGCCGGCGGGGGTCAGCCGAGCAAGCCGGGCCGCCGCGCCGCCCGCAAGGCGCAGGGTCGGCTGGCCGGAGGCGAGGTTGACCACCTCCATGTCGCGCCAGAACACGCCGTTCCTGAGCCCCGTCCCGAGCGCCTTGGCGCAGGCCTCCTTGGCGGCGAAGCGCTTGGCGTAGGTCGCTGCCGCACCGGGCCGGCGTTCGGCGCGGGCGCGTTCGGTCTCGGTGAAGATGCGACGCGTGAACCGCTCGCCGTAACGCGCGAGGGTCGCCTCGATACGGCGTATGTCGCAGATGTCGCTGCCGAGGCCGAGGATCATGGCGCGCTCACGCGGCCGCGCTCGCGCGTGCGGCGTCGATCAGCCGGCGCATCTGCCGCACCGCCTCGGCAAGGCCGAGGAACACCGCCTCGCCGATCAGGAAATGCCCGATATTGAGTTCCGCGAGTTCGGGGATCGCCGCGACCGGCCCGACGGTCGCGAAGCCGAGCCCATGCCCGGCATGCACCTCGAGCCCGATCGAGGCGCCGTGCCGCGCCGCCGCCGCGAGACGATCAAGCTCCCGACGACGCGCCTCGCCCTCGGCCTCGCAATAGGTGCCGGTGTGGAGTTCGACCACCGGAGCGCCGGCGGCGACGGCGGCGTCGAGCTGGCGCGGATCGGGCTCGACGAACAGGCTCACCCGGATGCCCGCTGCCGTGAGCGCAGCGACGACGTCGCAGAGCGCCGGCAGGTTGCCCGCGACATCGAGGCCGCCTTCTGTGGTGCGCTCCTCGCGACGCTCCGGCACGAGGCAGGCGGCGTGCGGGCGAAGCCGTGTCGCGATCGCCACCATCTCCGCGGTTGCCGCCATCTCGAAGTTCAGCGGCACCCTGAGCTCCGCCTTGAGCCGCTCCATGTCGGCATCGCGGATGTGGCGCCGGTCCTCGCGCAGATGCGCGGTGATCCCGTCCGCCCCCGCCGCGACAGCGAGCTGGGCCGCGCGCATCGGGTCTGGGTGCGCGCCCCCGCGGGCGTTCCGGAGCGTCGCCACGTGGTCGATGTTGACGCCGAGCCTCAGCCTGTCGGCCATTCCACCCTCCCTCAGGCCCGCGCCCGTTCCACCGAGGCGATCTGGGAGCAGGCGCGCAGCGCGGCGATGATGTCGCCGAGATGGCGAAGGTCGCGCACCTCGATGTCGACCAGCATCTCTAAGAACTCGGGGGTGCGGTTGACGATCTTGAGGTTGACGATGTTGCCCTCGCGCTTGGCGATCACGTTGGTGAGTGTGGCGAGCGCCCCGGTCTCGTTCGCCGTCACCACCGCGAGCCGGCCGGTGTGCCGCTGGGCGGGGGTGCCGTCGGTGTCCCAGGCGACGTCGAGGAAACGCTCCGGCGTGGCGGCGAAGCTCTCGAGGGTGGGGCAGTCATGCGTGTGGATGGTCACCCCCTTGCCCGTCGTCACGATGCCGACGATCCGGTCGCCCGGAAGGGGGTGGCAGCAGCCGGCGAAATGGATCGACATGCCGGCGACGAGGCCCGAGATCGGTATCGCCGCGCGGCCGTCGCGCCCCGGCTCACGGCCGGGCTGCGGAGGGACGGCGGGCTTCGGCCGCGCGCGCGAAAGCGGCATCACATGCGAGGCCGGCCGCGGTGTGGGGCGAAGCTCAGGGTAGGCCGCGAGCACCACCTCGCGCGCGCCGATCTGGCCTGCGCCGACCGCCGCCTGGAGGTCCTCCACCGAGGCCTGCTTGAACGTCTTGAGCACGCCCTCGAGCACGGCCGCACCGCCCTCCACCCCCTCCTGCCGGAAGGCCTTCACGAGCGCCGTCCTGCCCGCCTCGATGTTCTGCGCCCGCATCTGCGCATGTACGAAGCGGCGTATCCGCGCCCTCGCCTTGCCGGTGACGACGAACCGCTCCCAGGCCGGGTTCGGCGTGTGGCCGCGCGCGGTGACGATCTCGACCTGGTCGCCATTGGCGAGTTCGGTCCGAAGCGGAACGATCCGCCCGTTCACCTTCGCGCCGACACAACTGTCGCCGACCTCGGAGTGCACGGCATAGGCGAAGTCGACCGGGGTGGCGCCGCGCGGCAGGGTGATCAGGTCACCCTTCGGCGTGAAGCAGAACACCTGGTCCTGGAACATCTCGAGCTTGGTGTGCTCGAGAAACTCCTCTGGCCCCGAGGCCTGCTCGAGGATCTCGAGCAGCGAGCGCAGCCAGCGATACTGCTTCGGCGCCTCCGCGCTCGGCTGGATTCCCTCCTTGTAGGACCAGTGCGCGGCCACACCGCACTCGGCGACCTCGTGCATCTCGCGGGTGCGGATCTGCACCTCGATCTTCTGGCTGCTGTCGGGCAGGATCACGCCGGTGTGCAGCGAGCGGTAGCCGTTCGGCTTCGGCGTCGAGATGTAGTCCTTGAACCGCCCGGGCACGACGCGGTAGGCCGCATGCACCACGCCGAGGGCGCGGTAGCATTCGTCGACGGTGCCGACGACGACGCGGAACGCCATGATGTCGGAGAGCTGCTCGAAGGCGACGTTCCGCCGGTGCATTTTCAGCCAGATCGAGTAGGGGCTCTTCTCCCGCCCCGTCACCTCGGCCGGGATCCCGTGCTCGTCGAGCAGGCGCTTGAGGTCCTCGATCACGCGGTCGATCACGTCCGCCCCCTCGCCGCGCAGGAAGGCGATCCGCGCGAGGATGGAGGCGCAGGCATCAGGCTGGAGCTCGCGGAAGGCGAGGTTCTCGAGCTCGGTCTTGACCGCGTCCATGCCGATCCGCTCGGCGAGCGGAGCGTAGATCTCGAGCGTTTCGGCGGCGATCCGACGGCGCTTCTGCTCGTCCCGCACGAAGCGGAGCGTGCGCATATTGTGCAGCCGGTCGGCGAGCTTCACGAGCAGCACCCGAATGTCCTCGCTCATTGCGAGCACGAGCTTGCGGAAGTTCTCCGCCTGCTTGGTGCGGTCCGACTGCAGCTCGAGCCGGGTGAGCTTGGTGACGCCGTCGACGAGACGGGCGACGTCGCGCCCGAACCTTTTCTCGACATCGGCGAGCGTGACGGAGGTGTCCTCGACGACGTCGTGCAGGAGGGCAGTGACGATCGAGTTCGTGTCGACGCGATAGCCGGTGAGGATCTGCGCGACCTCGACCGGGTGGGTGAAATAGGGGTCGCCATTGTCGCGCGTCTGGCTCGCATGCGCGTGGGCGGCGAACTCGTAGGCGCGAGAGATCGCTTCGGCGTCGGCCTTCGGGTCATAGGCGCGAACCCGGGCGACCAGCTCCGCCCCGGGAAGCGCCGGCGCGACCGCCCCGTCAGGCATCGCTCACGGCCCGCGCGAGGGCGAGACGCGCTCCGCCGCCCGCCCGCGCCACGCTGCGACCGGCCTCAGCCGCCGCCGAGTTCGCGGGCGATCGCAGCCTCGATGTCTTCCTCGGTGCCGGCATCGCCGGCAGCCTCCTCCGCCGCGATCTCCTCGGGCGAGATGTCCATGCCCGCGAAGATTTGGCTCTCGGTCGGCAGCAGGTCGACCACCTCCTCCGTGGTCGGCTCGGGTTCGGGCACGCGCTGCAGGCTCTTGATCAGGTCCGCCCTCAGGCTCTCGAGCGGGATCGTGCCTGCGGCGATCTCGCGCAGCGCCACCACCGGGTTCTTGTCGTTGTCGCGGTCGACCGTGAGCGCCTCGCCGCGGCTGATGTTGCGCGCGCGCTGGGCGGCGAGCATCACGAGCTCGAAGCGGTTCGGAACCTTCTCGACGCAATCTTCCACGGTGACGCGCGCCATGCGCTCGACCCTCCGAAAGCAAACCCCATGGGGCAGATCGCGCTAGATAGCGCGCGGCGGCCTCTCAGGCAAGTCTCGGCTGCGGCTCGAGCGGCCGGCAGGCCGCCCGCTCGGGCTCAGGAAGGGTGGCAAGCAGCGCCTCGACGCTCAGGCCGCTCGCGGGGTGTCGCCAGCCGGGAGCGACCTCGGCGAGCGGGGCGAGCACGAAGGCGCGCAGATGCATCCGCGGATGCGGCAGGACCGGCGGTTGGTCGCGCACGAGGCCGTCGAGGTCGAGCAGGTCGAGATCGAGCGTCCGCGCCGCGTTCGGTGCCGACCGCACCCGGCCGAACCGCGACTCGAGCGCCTGCAGGGCGGAAAGCAGTGCCTCCGGCTCGGCCCTGCCTTCGAGCCGAAGCACGGCGTTGACGTAGCGCGGCTGGTCGGACGGCGGGACAGGCGCGCTGTCCCACAGCCGCGACAGGGCCGCCCCGCGCATGCCCGGCAGGTCGGCGAGCTCGGCGGCGGCACGCAGAACCGTCACCGCCGGCGGCGTACCGTCGGCCATGCGCAGGTTCGCTCCGAGACCGACGAGGATCACTCTTCATCTTTCCGTCACGATGCGCTTATGTGCATGCGTCAAGCTCTGACGGAAATTGCGCGGGCGGTGGGGTGACGCTCGCAGGTCGGGACAGCTGCCGCCCTGAGAGGAGTGTGTTCATGGTGTTCCACGAGAACGAGCGCGTGGCCGTCTTCATCGACGGCGCCAACCTCTATTCGGCGTCGCGTACGCTCGGTTTCGACGTCGACTACAAGTCGCTGCATGCCTTCTTCCGAAGCAAGGCCTATGTGGTGCGCATGTTCTACTACACCGCGGTGCTGGAGACGGAAGAGTACACCCCGCTCAAGCCGCTGGTCGATTGGCTCGGCTACAACGGCTACACGGTGGTGACGAAGCCCGCCAAGGAGTTCACCGACTCGACCGGCCGGCGCCGCGTGAAGGGCAACATGGACATCGAGCTTGCGATCGACATGCTCGAGATGGCGCCGCACGTGAACCACATCGTTCTGTTCTCCGGCGATAGCGATTTCCGCCGCCTGATCGAGGCGGTGCAGCGCAAGGGCGTGCGCGTCACCGTGATCTCGACGATCAAGACGCAGCCGGTTCTGATCGCCGACGAGCTCCGCCGCCAGGCCGACCAGTTCATCGATCTCGCCGACATCATCGGCGAGTTCACCCGCCGGATCGTGCCGCCGCGCGAGCGCGATGCGCCGCGCGACGCCCCGCGCGATGCAGGGCCGTCGCTCGGCCGCGAGCGCGGCGAGGGTGTCTCCGCCTCAGGCCGACCCTTCACCGTCGAGACCATTGGCCCCGCGAGGCCCACGCCCGAGGCGCCGTGGCGCGGCCTGCCCGATTCGGGCAACACATAAGAGCGTTTGCTCGCGCCCGAGCCAGATTGCCGGCTCTGCCCGAGGCTCGCGTCGTTCCGCGACGCGAACCGCCTGCGCTTCGCCGCAAGCGCCGACGGGCCGTGGCACAACGCGCCGGTGCCCTCGTTCGGGCCGCTCGAGGCGCGTCTTCTCGTCGTCGGCCTCGCTCCGGGGCTGAGGGGAGCGAATCGGACTGGACGCCCCTTCACCGGCGACTGGGCGGGTGATCTGCTCTATGCCGCGTTGCTCCGGTTCGGCTTTGCCGAGGGCGCGTATGGCGAGCGGGCCGGTGACGGGCTGGTGCTGACGGAGGCGCGGATCTGCAACGCCGTGCGCTGCGTGCCGCCTGAGAATCGGCCGACGCCCGCGGAGGTCGCCACCTGCAACCGCTTCCTCGCCGCCGAGCTTGCGGCGATGCCGCGGCTCCGCGTGGTGCTCGCCCTCGGCGCGGTCGCGCACCTGGCGGTGCTGCGGGCGCTTGGGCTACGCCAGGCATCCTTCCGCTTCGCCCACGGGGCGATCCACGCCCTCGCCGATGGCCGGCTCCTTGCCGACAGCTATCACTGCAGCCGCTACAATACAAACACGGGGCGTCTGACCGAAGCCATGTTCTTCCGCGTATTCGAGATGATCCTTCCCACGCTGCATGAGAAGCCCTGAGGAAGCGCATGCGCCCGCGCCGCCGCCCATCTGGCTTCTCGCTGGGCTGATCTCGCTCGGCCCGCTCTCGACCGACCTCTACCTTCCTGCCCTGCCGGCGATCGCCGATGCCTTCGGCACCGGTGCCCTCGGCGCGCAATGGACGCTCTCGGGCTTCCTGCTCGCCTTCGCGCCGAGCCAGCTCGTCTACGGCCCGCTCGCCGACCGGTTCGGGCGCCGTCCGGCGATGCTGTGGGGGCTTCTCGTATTCCTCGCCGGCACCGCCGTGTGCGCGGCCGCGACCAGCCTCGGCATGCTCGTCGCCGCGCGTGTGGTCCAGGCGGTGGGCGCCTGCGCCGGCCCAGTGGTGGCCCGGGCGGTGGTGCGCGACACGGTGCCGCCCGAGCAGGCGCCGGCCGTGTTCGCGACCATGGCCGGGCTGATGTCCCTCGCCCCCGCCATCGGCCCCGTGCTGGGCGGCGTTGTCACCGCTCTCTCGGGCTGGCGCGCGACCTTCCTGCTGCTTGGCCTTGCCGCGGTCGCGGTGCTGCTCGCGAGCCTCAGACGGCTCGGCGAGACGGCCCCCGTGCTCGACCGCCGCGCGCTCGACCCTGCCGTGCTTGTCCGAACCTATGGCGGGCTGCTCGCGCATCGGTGGTTCCTCGGCCATGCTGCGGTGGCGACCGCGAGCTACACCGGCCTGTTCTGTTTCATCTCCGGGTCCTCGCACGTGATCCAGAAGGGTCTCGGCCTTGCCCCGGAGCTCTACGGCCCCGTGTTCGCTTCCGCCGTGGCCGGCTATCTCGCGGGAAGCATGATCGTGCGGCGGATCAGCGGGCAGGTGGCAGGGCGAACGATGATGCGCGCGGGCTCGCTCTGGTGCCTTGCCTGCGGCTGGGCGGGGCCCGTGTCGCTCGCGCTCACCGGCCCGAGCCTCGCCACGGTCGCCCTGCCGCTGATCCTCTACATGATCGGCTTCGCGGTGGTTCAGCCTAACGCCCAGGCCGGAGCGATCGCCCCCTTTCCGGCGATGGCGGGACGCGCCTCGGCGCTCCTTGGCTTCCTGCAGTGGAGCATCGCCGCGCTTGCCGGTCTCTTCCTCGGCCTCGTGCTCGACGCGGCGGGCTGGGCGATGGGCCTCGGCATCGCGCTGTCGGGAACGGCGGCAGCCGTGGCGGTCGCGCTCCTGCCGCGCGAGCCGGCCTCAGGCGGCGGGTGAAGTTAGGGCGCGTTCGATCGCCGACGTGATGGCGCGGCTTTCGGGGGCTGTGGTGGCTCCCCAGGAGCCGGCGATCCGCCCGTCGCGGCCGACCAGATATTTGTGGAAATTCCAGCGCGGCGGCGAGGCCTGGCTTGCCGCCCAGCGGTAGAACGGATGTGCCTCGCGGCCCGTCACCCGGGTGATGGCGGCGAGCGGGAAGTCGATCCCGAACTCGACCTCGCAGAACTGCTTCACCGCGGCGTTGCTGTCCTTCTCCTGGCGGAAGTCGCCCGACGGCACGCCGATCACCACAAGACCCTGCGGCCCGTAGCGTTCGTGAAGCGCGCGCAAGCCCGCATACTGGTTGGTGAAGCCGCAGAACGAGGCGGTGTTGACCACAAGCAGCACCTTGCCGCGGAACTTGGAGAGCGGAATCGGGTCACCCTCGATCCCGTCGAAGGTGAAGTCCCAGGCGAGCTGCGACGCCGCGGCCGGATCGGGGCGGAAAGGAGCGAGCGCGGCGCCGAGCGCCGCCAGCATGCCGAAGGTTCGTCTCACCTGGTCCACCATTGCCGAGTCTCCTTGACGCCCCTGATAAATCGGGCATTCCGCCGCGGCGACAAGTCCACGCGGCGATCGACCCGGTGACGACCCGTCCGCCGAGGGCGGCGCTCGACGGCGGGGCCTGCGGCCCCCGCTAGCCGCGCGCGCGCAGGAGCCGCGCCTTCTCGCGCTGCCAGTCCCGCTCCCTGATCGCGGCGCGCTTGTCGGCCTTCTTCCGGCCTTCGGCGAGGCCGAGGAGAACCTTCGCCCGGCCGCGCTCATTGAAGTGGATCTGCAGCGGCACGAGGGTTGCGCCCTCGCGCGTCACCGCGCCGATCAGCTGCCGAAGCTGTTTGCGATGGAGCAGGAGCTTGCGCGGCGCCCGCGGCTCGAAGCGCGACAGAACCCCGCCCTGATACTCGGGAATGTAGGCGTTGAAGAGCCAGAGCTCGCCGTCGCGTTCGCCGGCCCAGGCCTCGCTCAGCGTCGCCCGCCCGTGGCGGAGGCTTTTGACCTCGGGCCCCTTGAGCACGAGCCCCGCCTCGACGGTCTCGCGGATCGTATAGTCGTGCCGCGCCTTGCGGTTCTGCGCCACCACCCCGTGCGCGATCAGCCCCTGCTTGCGCGGCTCGGCCACCGGAGACCCATCAGTTCAACAGTCCCGCCTCGACCAAGGCGGCGCGCACCCTCGCCTTGTTCGCCTCCGACACCGGAGCAAGCGGCAGGCGGCAGGTCTCCTCGCAATGGCCGAGCAGATGGGCGGCGTATTTCACCGGCCCGGGCGAAGTCTCGCAGAACATCGCATCATGCACTGGCAGGAGCCGATCCTGGATCGCCATCGCGGTCGCGGTCTCACCGCGCTGCCACGCCTCCTGCATCTCGGCGCAAAGCCTCGGCGCGACGTTCGCCGTGACCGAGATGCACCCCACCCCTCCGGCGGCGAGGAAGGCCACGGCCGTGTGGTCCTCCCCCGAGAGCTGGATGAAGTCCGGCCCGCAGGCGCGCCTCTGCTGGAGCGGTCGGGCGAGATTGGCAGTGGCATCCTTCACCCCGACGATGGTCGGCAGCTTGGCGAGCCGCGCCATCGTCTCGACCGTCATGTCCACGGCCGACCGGCCGGGGATGTTGTAGATAATGATTGGAAGATCAGTCGCTTCCGCAATGGCCTTGAAGTGGAGGTAGAGCCCCTCCTGGGTCGGGCGGTTGTAGTAGGGGGTCACCACCAGGGCCGCGTCGGCGCCGGCCTGTTTGGCATGGCGCGTGAGGTCGATCGCCTCCTCGGTGGAGTTCGAGCCGGTTCCCGCGACCACCGGCACGCGCCGCCCCGCCGCCTCGACGCAGAGCTCCACCACGCGCTTGTGCTCGGCGTGGCTCAGAGTGGGGCTTTCGCCGGTGGTGCCGACAGGCACGAGCCCATGCGTTCCTTCCTGCACCTGCCAGTCGACGAACTCCTGGAAGGCCTTCTCGTCGATCGAACCGTCACGGCGCATCGGCGTGATGAGAGCAACGAGCGAACCCTTGAGCATCGGCCTCTCCCTCGTGCGGCGTCCGGCCGCATCGTCCCTCCCTCGCACCTCGCGCCCGCCGTGACAAGTGCCGCCCTCGCACCCTACAACCGCGGCATGGGTCTGCGGCGTGTTGCGAGTCTCGCGCTTCTGTGGCTTGCCCTCGCTCCGGCGGGGGCTGCCGCCCAGGCGCTCGATTCTGCCTGCCGCGCCGCCGTGATCGCCGCCGCGGCGGGGCGCTGGTCGGAAGCGACCCGGTGCAACCAGAAGGTGCCAGCCAAGGTGATCCTCTGGCTTCGCCTCGTCTCCGGCCCGGCGAGCGCGGGCGAGCTTGCTGCCTTCCTCGCCGAGAATCCGGACTGGCCGCTTGCCACCGTGCTCGCCCGCCGCGCCGAGGCCGCGCATGCGGAGCTTCTCGACGACGACGCCGTTCGTCGCTTCTTCGCCCACCGCCCGCCGGTCACGGAGGCCGGGATGCTCCGCCTCGCCGAGGCGCTCGAGACGACGAACCCGTCCGAGGCCGCGCGTCTGCGTCGTGCCGCCTGGGTGGAGATGCGTGCCGACGCTGCGGCCGAGCGCGCCTTCCTCGGCCGCCATGGCGGCGTGCTCCGGGCGGAAGACCACTGGGCGCGGTTCGACAGGCTCACCTGGGCCCGCGAGACCGCGGCGGCGCTGCGTCTCCTCGACATGATCCCGCCGGGTCGGCAGGTGGCGGCGCGCGCCCGGCTCGAGGCGCTCGCAGGCAACGAGGGTGACCTTGTGCAGATGCAGGAGGCGCAGCGTGACCCGCTCGTGTTCCTCGAGCGCGCGCGCAGCCTCCGCCGCCAGGACCGTGACGACGAGGCGCTGCGGCACTGGATGAGCCTCGGCGCGGCGGCACAGTCGGCCGCCGCCGTGGACAAGCTGCCGCAGTTCTGGGCGGAACGGCAGATCCTGATCCGCCGGCTCCTGCGTCGGGGCGAGGACGCGCGCGCGCGTGACCTCGCCGCCGCGCATGGCCTGCCGCCGGGGCCCACCGAGGCCTATCTCGAGGCGGAGTTCCTCGCGGGATGGATCAGCCTGCGCAGGCTGGGCGAGCCCGCCCGCGCGCTCGGGCATTTCACCGCGATCGAGCGCGCTGCCGTCGCGCCGATCAGTATCGCCCGTGGCGGCTACTGGCGCGGGCGTGCGCTTGCCGCGCTCGGGCGCACGGAGGAGGCTCGCGCCGCGTGGCGCGCTGCCGCCGAGCATCCCTTCACCTTCTATGGCCAGCTCGCTGCCCTCGCCGCCGGGGAGAGCGAGGCGGAGCTCGCGCTTAAGATCGCGGCCACCGCACCGCCCGCCGCCGAGCCTGCGCATGTCGCCGCCTTCGCGGGCCGCGAACTCGCCGAAGCCGCCAGGATCTTCGCAGCGATCGGCGACCGGCGTCGCGCCCGGCAGGTGCTCCTGCGCATGGCCGAGATCGCGCCTGACCCGGTCGATCGCGGCCTCGTCGGGTCGCTCGCTGTCGCGCTGGGGCAGGCCGAGACGGGGGTGTGGATCGCCCGGCGCGTGGCCGCCACCACCGGCACCATTCTGCCCGACGCGGGCTGGCCGACACCGGTCGATCCTCCCCCTGGGATCGAGCGCGCCCTCGCCTTCGCCTTGATGCGCCAGGAGAGCAATTTCGAGGCCGATGCCATCAGCCCCGCCGGCGCACGCGGCCTGATGCAGCTGATGCCCGCCACCGCCCGGGCGATGGCGCGAGAGCTCGGCGAGCCCTCGCTCGCCGATCGCCTCACCGATCCGCAGGCGAACATGCGCCTCGGCACCGCCTATCTCGCCAAGCGCCTTGACGAGTTCGACGGCGCGCTCCCGCTCGCTCTTGCCGCCTACAACGCGGGCGCGCACCGGGTTCGCCAGTGGCTCGACCAGAACGGCGATCCGCGCACGGGAGGGATCGATCCGATCGACTGGATCGAGCTGATCCCGTTCGCCGAGACCCGGAACTACGTGATGCGCGTGATCGAGAGCATGCTCGTCTACCGCGCCCGCGCCGGCGGGGCGGAGGCGTCGGCGCGCCACCCGCTGCGCGCGCTTGCCTCGGCGCGGCCATGAGCGTGTCGTTCGGCGGCGTGCGCGCCATCGTTCTGTCCGGCCACGGCACCGTGTTCGACAGCGCCGCCGCCGTCCGCTCGGCGGCGGACGCGCTCGGCGAGCGCACCGAGGCGCTGGCCGCCCTGTGGGCCGCGAAGCGGTTCGAGTATGCCTGGATCGCCACCGCAACGGGCCGGCGGACCGAACTGTGGCAGATCACCGGCGAGGCGCTGGACCATGCGATGGCGGCCCTCGGCCTCGGGCAGAACCGGCTGCTCCGCGCGCGTCTGATGCAGGGCCTGCTGCAGGCCCCTCCGTTCCCCGACGCGCGCCCCGCGCTCGCCGCGCTTGCCGGCAACCGCCACCGCCCGCTCGCGCTTCTGACTAACGCCTCGACGATGATGGCGACCGCGACCGCCAAGGCAGGCGAGGTCTTCGCCCTGTTCGACGCCCTCCTCTCGGCCGAGCCGACCGGCGTGTTCAAGCCAAGCCCCGTCGTCTACCAGCTCGCTCCGGCCCGGTTCGGGCTCGCACCAGGCGAGATCGCCTATGTCTCGGCGCACCCTTGGGACATCGCCGGCGCGACGCTTGCCGGGCTGCGCACCATCTGGCTGAACCGAACAGGAGCCGTTGCGGAGTTTTCCTGGGCCCCGCCGGCGGCGGTGATCGCGAGCCTCGCCGAGCTGCCTGGGCTGGTCGAGGCCGGACAAAAGGTGGCGTGACGTCGGAGGCGCCTGACCTCCGAGGGGCGGCTCTCCGCTTCGTGCGCGTCCGTGGGGGGCTTCGTGTCGGCGTGTACACCTGGGGTGAGGCGACCACACGAACGCCTCTTCTCTGCCTGCCTGGCCTCGTGCGGACGGGCGGCGATTTCGCCCTTCTTGCCGAGCGGCACGCGCCGAGGCGTCTCGTCGTCTCGCTCGACTATCCCGGCCGCGGCCTGTCAGACCGGGCGCTTCTGTGGCGCCGCTACCTTCCGGAACGCACGCTGAAGGACGTGATCGATGTCTGCGCGGCGCTCGGGCTCCGGCGCGTCGTCACGGTCGGCACCTCGCTCGGGGCAGTGCTCGCGATGGCGCTCGCCACCGTCCGGCCGAGACTCGTCACCGCCGCGGTGCTCAATGACGCAGGGCCGGTGCTCGATGGAAGCGGCCTTGCGTTCGTGCGCGGCTTCGTCGGGCATGACCATCCGCAGCCGAGCCTCGAGGCAGCCATCGCCTTCCTGCAGAGGAGCCTGCCGTGGCTCTCGCTCCGCACCGAGCACGAATGGCGGCAGATGGCGCTGTTGACGTTCCGCAAGCATGACGATGGCACGTGGCGCGCGGCCTGGGACACGCGGATCGCCCGCGTGCTCGACCGACCGGCGAGCGGGGACCTCTGGGAGCTGTTCGCGCCGCTTCAGCGCATTCCCGCCCTTCTCGTGCGCGGCGGGGCGAGCGACGTTCTCTCGGCGGAGACGGCGGCGGCGATGCGCGCGCGCTTCCCCTCCCTCCGCTATGTCGAGCTGCCCGGTGTCGGGCATGCACCTACCCTCTCGGAGCCCGGACTCGCCGAGGAGGTCGATGCGTTTCTCGAGGCGCAGCCGTGAGCGGGCTTGCATCTCTTTGGGGCGTGGGACGGCTCCGCCCCGCTCCGGGAACCTGGGGAAGCCTCGTCGCGCTCGCCCCGGGAGCCGCTCTGCTCGCGCTCGGCGGCCCCGGCCTTGTGGCTCTGGCCGCGCTCGCTCTTGCCTGGGCAGGCTGGCGCGCGGTCTCCGCCCTGCCCCCCGACGAGCAGGCGAACGACGCGGGCTGGATCGTGGTCGACGAGGCGGCAGGCCAATGGCTTGCCCTTGCCGGGCTTGCGACCGTCACGCCTGCCGGCCTCGTCGCCGCGTTCCTGCTGTTCCGCGCCTTCGACGTTCTCAAGCCCTGGCCCGTCTCCTGGGCCGACCGGCGCAAGGACGCGCTCGGCATCATGCTCGATGATCTCGTGGCGGGCGCGCTCGCTGCCGCTATCCTCCTCGCGGTGAGGCTTGTCGTTCCGGAGGCGCTGCCGTGACCCCTGCCCTGCTCGCCGAGGCCGAGGCGCTGCTCGCGCTCCTGCGGGAGCGCGGCTTGAGGCTTGCGACCGCCGAGAGCTGCACGGGCGGGCTGATCGCGGCGACGCTGACGGCGATCGCCGGCTCCTCCGATGTGGTCGAGCGCGGCTTCGTCACCTACTCGAACGAGGCGAAGCAGGAGCTGCTGGGCGTGGGCGCCGTGACACTCGCGGCCAAGGGGGCGGTGAGCGAGGAGGTCGCACGAGCCATGGCCGAAGGGGCGCTTGCCCGCTCCCCTGCCGAGCTCGCGCTGTCCGTCACCGGGATCGCGGGCCCCGGCGGGGCGACAGAGACGAAGCCGGTCGGCCTCGTGTTCCTCGGCGGTGCGAGACGCGGCCGCGCCACCTTCGTCGAACGGCACGTGTTCGCCGGAGACCGTTCAGAGGTGCGGCTTGCCTCGGTTGCGGCCGCGTTTCGCATCGCCCGATCGCTGGCCGACTGAGCGACGGCCCGCGCCCGCGTTCCGCCACGGATCGCGCCTTGCCGGCAGCCCGAGCCCCCCTCCCCGTCGGGCAGAAATCGCCCCGCGCTGGGCCGGCCGCGACAGCCTCGCTCGGCCGACCGAGCACTCCCCCGGCGATTTCGGCGGCGGACGATCAGCCGGTGATTCGTCGCCGGCGACAGGCCGCGCGAGTCAGCCCGCGGCGGCGACCGCCCGCTTGGCCATCACCCCGATCAGGTGGGCGCGATACTCCTTCGAGCCGTGGATGTCGCCGTTGAGCCCGTCCACAGGCGTCGTGATTCCGTCGAGCGCGGCGGGCGACCAGTTCGCGGCGAGAGCCGCCTCCATCGCCGCGTGGCGGAACACGCCGTTCGCGCCCGCCCCGGTGACCGCGACGCGCACCCCCGCCGGCCCCTTGGCGACGAACACGCCAACCATCGCATAGCGCGAGGCCGGGTTGGGGAACTTCATGTAGGCCGCCTTCTCCGGGATCGGGAAGGAGACCGCGGTGACGATCTCGCCAGGCTCGAGGGCGGTCGAGAACATTCCGGTGAAGAAGTCATCGGCCGCGATCGCGCGGGCGTTCGTGTGCACCGTCGCCCCGAGCGCCAGAACCGCTGCCGGATAGTCGGCCGCCGGGTCGTTGTTCGCGACCGAGCCGCCGATCGTCCCGCGGTTCCGCACCTGGTTGTCACCGATATGGGCGGCGAGCTTCGCAAGCGCAGGGATCGCCCGCATCACCTCGGCCGAGGAGGCGACGGCGGCGTGCGTCGTCATGCCGCCGATCCGCACCGTTCCCCCCGAGACGGTGATCCCCTTGAGGTCGGGGATCGCGGCGAGGTCGACGATCGCCGTGGGGCGGGCGAGGCGCTGCTTGAGGGTGGGGATCAGCGTCTGCCCGCCCGACATCGGCCGTGCCTCCGGATCTGCGGCGAGCAGAGCCACCGCGTCGGCGAGGCTGGTCGGGCGGTGATAGGCGAAATCGTACATGGTCGGTCCCTTCCTTCGCTCGGGCTGCCTTGGGCTTCGGTGCCGCTACTCGGCCGCCATGCGCGGGCGGTTGGCGTTGATGATGCTCCACACCTTCTGCGGTGTCGCGGGCATGTCGATGTGGCGCACGCCATACTCCTTCAGCGCGTCGACGACCGCCCCGATCACCGCAGGCGGAGCGCCGATCGCGCCGACCTCGCCGCACCCTTTCACCCCGAGCGGGTTGTGGGTGCAGAGCGTGATCGAGTGCCCGACGGTGATGTTCGGCACGTCATCGGCCCGCGGCATCGTGTAGTCCATCATGCTGCCAGAAAGGAGCTGGCCGTCTTCGTCATAGACGCATGTCTCGAGCAGCGCCTGGCCGATTCCCTGAACCACCCCGCCCTGTACCTGCCCCTCGACGATCATCGGGTTGATGACGCGTCCGACATCGTCCACCGCCGTGAAGTTCACCACCTGTGTCGCGCCCGTCTCGGGGTCGATCTCCACCTCGGCGATGTGGCAGCCGCCCGGGAAGGTGAAGTTCTTCGGGTCGTAGAACGCCGTCTCTTCGAGGCCGGGTTCGAGCTCGTCAATCGGGTAGTTGTGCGGCACGTAGGCCGCGAGGCTGATCTCGGCGAGCGTCTTCGCGCGATCCGTTCCCGCGACCTGGAACTTCCCGTCCTTGAACTCGATGTCGGCGACGTCCGCCTCGAGCAGGTGGGCGGCGATCCGCTTGCCCTTGGCGATGATCTTGTCGGCCGCCTTCATCATCGCCGAGCCGCCGACGGCGAGCGAACGGCTGCCATAGGTGCCCATGCCGAAGGGGATCTTCGCCGTGTCGCCGTGCACGATCTCCACCTGGCTCATCGGCACGCCGAACCGGTCGGCGATCAGCTGCGCGAAAGTGGTCTCGTGGCCCTGGCCGTGGCTGTGGGTGCCGGTGAAGACCGTGATCGAGCCGGTCGGGTTGACGCGGATGTTCGCAACCTCATAGAGGCCCGCGCGCGCGCCGAGTGAGCCGACCACGGCCGAAGGAGCGATGCCGCAGGCCTCGATGTAGGTCGAGATGCCGATGCCGCGCAGCTTGCCGCGCGCCTTCGCTGCCGCCCGCCGAGCCTCGAACTCCGCCCAATCGGCCGCCTTAAGGGCGGCGTCAAGCGAGGCGTGATAGTCGCCGCTGTCGTATTGCAGCGCGACCGGCGTCTGGTAGGGGAAGGCGGAGGCGGGGATGAAGTTGCGCCGGCGTATCTCGACCCGGTCCATCCCCATCTCGAGGGCGCAGATGTCGACGAGCCGCTCGAGCAGGAAGGTCGCCTCCGGCCGCCCGGCGCCGCGATAGGCATCGACCGGCACGGAGTTCGTGAACACCGCCTTCACCTCGGCGTAGATCGCGGGCGTGGTGTACACGCCGGCGAGCAGCGTGGCGTAGAGATAGGTTGGCACGCAGGGAGCGAAGGTGGACAGATAGGCCCCCATGTTCGCGACCGTGCGCACGCGCAAGCCGAGGAACTTGCCGTCGGGGTCGAGCGCCATCTCGGCCACCGTCACGTGGTCGCGCCCGTGCGCGTCCGACATGAAGCTCTCGCTCCGCTCGGCCGTCCACTTCACCGGGCGTCCGACCTTCGCCGAGGCCCAGGTGACGATCGCCTCCTCGGCGTAGTGGTAGATCTTCGAGCCGAACCCGCCGCCGACATCGGGGGCGACGACGCGCAGCCGGTGCTCGGGGATATTGAGCACGAAGGCGCCCATCAGCAGGCGGATCACGTGCGGGTTCTGGCTCGTCGTGTAGAGCGTGTACTCGCCCGACATCGGGTCGTATTCGGCGACGGCAGCGCGCGGCTCCATCGCGTTCGGGATCAGCCGGTTGTTGACAAGCTCGAGCCGCGCGACCTTGTGGGCGCGGGCGAAGGCGGCCTCCGTTGCCTCCCTGTCGCCAAGATGCCAGTCGTAGCAGATGTTGCCCGCGACCTCGTCGTGCACGAGCGGCGCGCCCGGCTTCAGCGCCGACTCGACCGTCGGCGCAGCCTTCAGAACCTCGTAATCGACGGAGATCTTCTCCGCCGCGTCGCGCGCCTGCGCTTTCGTGTCGGCGATCACCACCGCCACCGGGTCGCCCACATGCCGCACCTTGCCGATCGCAAGAACGGGGTGCGGCGGCTCGGCCATCGGCGAACCGTCCTTGTTCTTCACCTGCCAGCCGCAGGGAAGGCCGCCAACCTTGTCGGCCGCGAGGTCTTCGCCGGTGAACACGGCGTGCACGCCGGGTGCGGCCTTCGCCGCCGCCGTGTCGATGCCCCTGATCCGCGCATGCGGGTGGGGGCTGCGCAGGATCACGGCGTAGACTTGGCCGGGGCGGTTGATGTCGTCAGTGTAGTTGCCTCGGCCGGAGAGGAACCTCAGATCCTCGCGCCGCTTCACCGCGGCGCCGATGCCTTCGAAACCCATGGTCGTCTCCTCGCTTTTCGGGCGCCTTCCCTGGCCTTCGATATTCTTGTTGGCGAGTCAGATCATTCCGCTGCCCGCGGCAGTTCCTTGACGCGCCCGTGCATCACCTGCTGCGCGGCGTCGATCGCCTTGACGATGTTGTGGTAGCCGGTGCAGCGGCAGAGATTGCCCTCGAGCCCCTCGCGGATCTCCCGCTCGGAGAGGCCTTGGGGGTTCTTCTTCACGAGGTCGATCGCGCTCATCACCATCCCCGGCGTGCAGAAGCCGCACTGCAAGGCGTGGTACTCGCGGAACGCCTCCTGCATCGGGTGCAGCGTGCCGTCCGGGGCCGCGAGCCCCTCGATTGTCACCACCTCCGCGCCTTCCGCCTGAAGCGCGAGCATGGTGCAGGACTTCACGCTGTCGCCGTTGACGTGCACCACACAGGCGCCGCATTGGCTCGTGTCGCAGCCGACATGCGTTCCCGTCAGGCGAAGCGTCTCGCGCAGGAGCTCGACGAGCAGGGTCCGGCCCTCGACCTCCGCCGTCACAGGCTTGCCGTTCACGCTCAACGAGACCCGAGGCATGCGCTCTCTCCCCTCTTTGCCGTCAGCGCCGCGTCTTGGCGGCCGGTCCGTTCCGGGCGGGAGTGTCGGGGGAGGCAAGCCGTCGCGTCAAGCGCCGCAACGTGTCTTGCCTGCCTTGGGCGGCTCCGTCTCAGGCCGCTGCGGTCGCCGCCCGTGGCGCACCACCGTCATGCAGGTGGCAGGCGGCGAGATGGCCGGGAGCGATCGCCTTGAGCGGCGGTTCCTCCACGCGGCAGCGGTCGAAGGCGTGTGGGCAGCGGGTGTGGAACCGGCAGCCGGAGGGGGGGCGGATCGGGCTTGGAACATCGCCCGTGAGGATGATTCGCTCGCGCTTCGCCGTCGGGTCGGGCAGCGGCACGGCGGACAAGAGCGCCTCTGTGTAGGGGTGCTTGGGGGCGGAGAACAGCGTGCGCTTCTCCGCCACCTCGACGATCTTGCCCAAGTACATCACCGCCACGCGATGGGTGATGTGCTCGACGATCGCAAGGTCATGGCTGATGAAGAGAAGCGACAGACCGAGCTCGTCCTGAAGGTCGGACAGCAGGTTGACGATCTGCGCCTTGACCGAGACGTCGAGCGCGGAGACCGCCTCGTCGCAGATGATGAGGTCGGCGCCGGGGGCGAGAGCGCGGGCGATGCCGATCCGCTGCCTCTGGCCGCCCGAGAACTCGTGCGGGAAGCGGTTCATCGCGTCGCGCGGCAGGCGCACCTTGTCGAGCAGCTCCGCCACCCTGTCCTCGACCTCCTTCGCCGAGGCCGCAAGCCCGAAATTGGTGATCGGCTCGGCGAGGATCTCCTTCACCTTGAGCCGCGGGTTGAGCGAGGAGAACGGGTCCTGGAACACCACCTGCATCCGACGCCTGAGCGGGCGGAGAGAGCGGGCGGGAAGATCGTCGATCCTCTGGCCGTCGAGCACGACCTGGCCCGCCGTCGGCTCGATCAGGCGCAGCACCGTCCGCCCCACGGTGCTCTTGCCGCAGCCTGATTCGCCAACGAGCGACAGCGTCTCGCCGCGGTCGATCGAGAACGAGACGCCATCGACCGCGTAGACATAGCCAGTGACGCCGGAGAGGAAGCCGGCGCGGATCGGGAAGTGCTTCTTGAGGTCGAACACCTCGAGCAGCGGCCGCTTTGGCGCGGCCGCGCCACGCGCCTCCGCTCGCGCCCCGGTCTGCATCGCCGCATCGCTCATGCCGCGACCGCCTCGCGCGCGGCGTGATGGCAGGCGACGTAATGGCCAGGCGCCTTGAGCTCGACCGCCGGTGCGACCGCCCGGCAGAGATCGGTGACGGCGGGGCAGCGACTTGCGAAGGCGCAACCGATGATGGGCTTCTTCAGGTTCGGCACGATCCCTGGGATCTCCGACAGCCGCGAACGACCCGAGGCGGCGAGAGAGGAACCGAGCTTCGGCACCGCCCCGAGCAGGCCCTGGGTGTAGGGGTGGCGCGGCCGCGCGAACAGGTCCTTCGCCGACGCCTCCTCGACCTTGCGCCCGGCATACATCACGACGATCCGCTCGGCCATCTCTGCGACGACGCCGAGGTCATGGGTGATCAGCAGGATCGCCGAGCCGAGCTTCGATTTGAGCTCCCGCATCAGGTCGAGGATCTGCGCCTGGATCGTCACGTCGAGGGCGGTCGTCGGCTCGTCGGCGATCAGGAGTTTGGGGTTGCAGGCGAGCGCCATCGCGATCATCACGCGCTGGCGCATTCCCCCCGAGAGCTGGTGCGGATATTCGCGCACCCGACGCCTCGCCTCCGGAATGTGTACGAGCTCGAGCATCTCGATCGCCCGCGCCTCCGCCGCCCGCTCGTCCAGGCCCTGATGCAGCCGCAGCGTCTCGCCGATCTGCCGCCCGACGGTGAGAACCGGGTTGAGGCTCGTCATCGGCTCCTGGAAGATCATTGAGATCGCGTTGCCGCGGATCTCGCGCATCTGCCGCTCCGAGAGGGTCAGAAGGTCGGTGCCCTCGAACAGGATACGCCCCGTGATCTTCCCGGGCGGCTCCTGGATCAGGCGCAGGATCGACATCGAGGTAACGGACTTGCCGCAGCCGCTCTCGCCCACCACGGCGAGCGTCTCGCCGGCCGCGATGTGGAACGACACGCCGTCGACCGCGCGCACCGTTCCGTCGACGGTGCGGAAATGCGTCCGCAGGTCCTCGACCTGAAGGAGCGGCCTGCCGTGCCCTGCTGCTGTGGCCGCGGCCTCGGTCCGGTTCGCAACGGTCTCGCCCATGGTCACGGCCCTCCCCTCAGATCCGCTTCGCAAGCCGCGGGTCGAGGGCGTCCCGCAGGCCGTCGCCGAGCAGGTTCACGGCAAGCACGGTCACGGAGAGGAACACGGCCGGAAAGAACACGATGTAGGGCGCGACCTGCCACAGTGCCCGACCCTCGGCCATGACGTTGCCCCACGAGGGGATGGTGGGCGGCGTGCCGGCGCCGATGAAGGAGAGGATCGCTTCCGTGATCATCGCTGAAGCGGCGATGTAGGTCGCCTGCACGGTCAGCGGCGCGAGCGTGTTGGGCAGGATGTGGCGCCAGATAATCCGCGGCGTGGTGGTGCCTGCGGCGATCGCCGCCTCGACGAAGGGCTGCTCGCGCAACGACAGAACCACGCCGCGCACGAGGCGCGAGACGCGCGGGATCTCGGCGATGGTGATGGCGATGATCACGTTCTGCACCGACCCGCGCGTCAGCGCCATGAGCGCAATCGCAAGCAGGATGGGCGGGATCGACATCAGCCCGTCCATGATCCGCATCATCACGCCGTCGAGCACCCGGAGGAAGCCGGAGAAGAGGCCGATCAGGAGCCCCGCGGCAGAGGAGAGAAACGCGACCGAGAGACCGACGATGAGCGAGATCCGCGCCCCGTAGATCACCCGCGAATACACGTCACGCCCGAGCATGTCGGTGCCGAACCAGTGGAGCTCCGAGGGCGGGCGAACGCGCCGCGCGGGCGCAAGCGCCTGCGGGTCAGTGGTGCCGAGCCACGGCGCGAAGACGGCGATGAAGGCCATCACGGCGAGCAACAGCCCGCCCAGAGTCACCGTCGGGTGGCGTCGGATGAAGGTGCGGATCCGTCCGCGCCTCACCTCGGCAGGGAAGAGCTCGGCGGACGCAGGAGCGGCGGCGACGGCGGTGTCGGGGCTCAATAGCGTATCCTCGGGTCGAACACGGTGTAGAGCAGGTCGATGGCGAGGTTGACGAGCACGTAGACGAAGCTGAAGAGAAGCACGACGCCCTGGATCACCGGATAGTCGCGCCTGAGGATCGCATCGACGGTGAGCCGACCGAGGCCAGGGATCGCGAACACGCTCTCCGTCACCACCGCGCCGCCGATCAGAAGCGCGATGCCGATGCCGATCACCGTCGAGATCGGCACGGCGGCGTTCTTCAGCGCATGCAGGAACAGGATGCCACGGCTGCCGAGGCCCTTCGCCTTGGCGGTGCGGATGTAGTCCTGCGCGAGCACCTCGAGCATCGTCGCACGCGTGATCCGCGCGATCAGCGCGATGTAGACCGACCCGAGCGCGAGCGCGGGCAGGATCAGGTTCTCGAGGAACGGCCAGAACCCCTGCGAAAGCGGCGTGTAGCCCTGGACGGGGAGCCAGTCGAGCTCGAGCGCGAACACGTAGGCGAGCAGGTAGCCGGTGACGAACACCGGAACCGAGAAGCCGAACACCGCGAACGCCATCACGGCACGGTCGATCCAGCTTCCTGCCTTCCAGGCGGCGACGACGCCGAGCGGCACGGCGACGGCGATCGCAAGCGTGATCGTGATGATCATCAGCGCCGTCGTCGGCTCGATCCGCTGCGCGATCATGTGGCTGACCGGCAGGTTGGTGAAGATCGAGACGCCGAGATCGCCCTGCAGGATCCGCCAGAGCCATTCTCCGAAGCGGATCAGGAACGGACGGTCGAGCCCGAGCGAGGCGCGGATGCGCTCGACATCCTGCGGTGTCGCCTGGTCGCCGGCGATCACGGCGGCTGGGTCGCCCGGCGCGAGGTAGAGAAGCGAGAACACGAAGAAGGCGACAACCAGCATCACCGGAATGGTCGCGAGCACGCGTCGGACGACATAGGCGAGCATGCTGCGCTACCGCCCCCTTCGCGCCTTTGCCGAAGCGATCATCGTCACGCCGCTCCCCTCACGCCTTGCTCACGCCCCAGAAGAAAGGCATCGGCCCCTTGCCGATGCCGGCCACGTTCCGACGCCACGCCTGATACGACAGGAAGAGCCCCGTCGGAACCCAGGTCATGAACGCCATCGAGGCCTCGTTCAGCCGCGCCACGGCGGCGCGTTCGGTGGCAATGTCCTCAGCCGCGAACCACTCGGCCACGGCGCGTTCGATCGCCTCGTCCCGAGGCCAGCCGAACCAGGCGTCCTCCCCGTTCGCTCGGATCGCGCTGTAGGCCGCCGGCGTGGCGCAGTCTGCCCCGGCATGCCAGGTGTGGAACAAGTTCCAGCCGCCTTGCGAGGGCGGGTCCTTGCGTGCGCGACGCTCGGCCACCTCGCCCCAGCTCATCGCCGCCACCTCGACCCGGAAGCCGAGCGCGGCAAGCAGCGTCTCGCTGACCTCGGCCATCGCCTTGAGCGGGGCGAGATCAGTCGCCTTGAGCAACACGACCTCGCTTCCCTGCCGCCCCGCCTCGGCAATCAGACGGCGCGCGCCTTCGGGGTCGCGCGGCCCGCTCAGGATCTCGCCGCCGGTCTCAGCATAGAGCGGGGTGTCGGGGGTGAAGAAGGAGGGGATGCGGCGCCACAGAACGTCGTCCGCGCCGATCACCGCGCGCATGTAGTCGTGCTGGTCGAGCGCCATCGCCACCGCGCGGCGCACGCGCACGTCATCGAACGGCGGATGGAGGTGGTTGAACCGAAGCGACCCGATCGACCCCATCGGGTCGGCGATCCCGACCGAGACCGAGCGGTTGCGCTTGAGCCCCGGGGCGAGGTCCGGAAGCACCGCTTCGAGCCAGTCGACCTCGCCGGAGGCGACCGCGGCCGCGGCGGCGTCAGGATCGGGCATCGCCTGCCACTCGATCGTTTCAACCTCGATCCGCTTTCCCCCGGCGAGCCAGTCCGCCGGCTCGGGGCGGGGCTGGTAGCGCGGGAATCGCTCGAACACGGCGCGGCGGCCGGGCTCCCACAGATCTGCGCGGAACCGCATCGGCCCACTGCCGACCGCCTCGGCGATCGGCGTGAACGGATCGGTGCGCGCGAGCCGCTCGGGCATGATGAACGCGCACGGCGCGGACTGCTTGCCGAGCGCATGCAACAGCTTCGGGTAGGGGGCAGACAGCGCGAGCCGGATCGTCCGGTCGTCCGGCGCGGCGAGGTCCTGCCTCAGCGCGCGCACCATCTGCCCCATCGGGTCGCGCACCATCCAGCGCTCGAGGCTTGCCACGACGTCCTCGCCGCGCACGGGCTCGCCATCGTGGAATCTGAGGCCCTCGCGCAGCCGGATCGTCCAGACGCGCCCGTCATCGGACACCATGTGCCCTTCCGCCATCTGCGGCTGCGGGCGGAACCGGCTGTCCACCCCGTAGAGCATGTCCCACACGAGTGCTGCGGCGTTGCGCACCACGTATTGCGTGCCCCAGATCGGGTCGAGGCTCGCAAGCCCTGCCTGCGGAACGAATCGCAGCGTCCGGGCGGCGGAGCTTTGCGCGTGCACCGCAGGCGCCGCGAGGCCGAGCCCGGCGGCGGCGACGGCGGTGATCAGGGCACGGCGGCGCACGCCCCGCGCCTCCTCAGGCCGCCTTGCCCATGTTGTAGAACAGCACGACGGGGCTCTTGATCACGCCGGTGACGTTGGCTCGCCAGGCCGAGGGCGAAAGGAAGTGGCCGAGCGGCACGTGCGGAACAACCTGGAACGCCTCGATCTGGATCTCGCGGGCGATCCGCTTCCGCTCCTCGAGGTTCGGCGCGTCGAACCACTGCTCGCGCAAGGCCTCCATCTTCTCGCTTGTCGGCCAGCCGAACCATGATCCGGGGCCGGTGCCGACAGCGCGCATGCCGATCGCCGCCGCCGGGTCCCACCAATCGGGCCCGGCCCAGGTGGTGTGGAAGATGCTCCACCCACCGCGCTCGACCGGCTCTCGGCTCGCCCGGCGCTGCACCACCGTGCCCCAGTCGGTCGCGACGAACTCCAGGTTGACGCCGAGGCGTCGCAGAAGGTCGGCCGTGACCTGGCTCTGCGCCCCGATGGTCGGGAAATCGGAGGCGTGCAGCTGGACCACCTTCTGGTTGGTGTAGCCCGCCGCCCGAAGCGCCTCGCGGGCGCGCTCGAGGCTCCGCACCTTGAGCGCGTCCGAACCAGCTTCGGTGTGCATCGGGCTGCCGAGGGACCAATAGGAGAAGCTCGTCTTGTACATCGACCGGTCATCGCCGACGACGGCGCGGAGATAGTCCTCCTGGTTGATGGCAAAGAGAAGCGCGCGCCGCATCGCGGGGGTGTCGAAGGGCGGGTGGAGGTGGTTGAAGCGGAGCATGCCGATCGTGCCGATCGTGTCGCGGGTTTCGACGACGATCTGGCGGTTGCGCCGGAACAGCGGCAACAGGTCATGCAGCGGCAGCTCGATGAAGTCGACCTCGCCGTTCATCAGCGCGTTCCCGGCCGTGGCCGGGTCGGTGATGATGTGCCACTCCATCCGCTCGGCATTCGCCCGCTTGCCGCCCGCCGTCCAGGACGGCGGCTCGTTCCTCGGCACGTAGGCCTCGTTGCGCATGTAGACGACGCGGGAGCCGGGCACCCACTCGTCGCGGATGAAGCGGTAGGGGCCGGAGCCAATCGAGGAGGTGATCTGCGTGTTCGGGTCGGTCGCCGCCACGCTCTCGGGCATGATGAAGCAGGGGCTCGCATTGGGCTTCGCGATCGCGTTGAGCAGAAGCGGGAACGGCTTCTGCAGCCTGATCCGGAAGCGCCGGTCGTCGAGCGCCTCGATCCGGTCGAGGCGCTTGGCGATCTCCTGGCCGAACCCGTCACGCGCCCACCAGCGCTTGATGGAGGCGACGCAGTCCTGCGCGCGCACAGGCTCGCCGTTGTGGAATTTCTGCCCCTCGCGTAGGGTGAAGACGTAGGTTCGCCCGTCATCCTCGATCTGCCAGCCCTCCGCTGCCTGGGGCCGAACCGCCAGCGTCTCGTCGACCGCGAGGATCGTGTCGTAGACGAGATAGGAATGGGTGCGGGTGATGGTCGCCGTCGTCCACACCGGGTCGAGGCTTGTCAGGTTCGCCTGAGGAACGATCCGCAGCGTGCGCGCGGCGGCTCCTTGGGCGACCGCCGGCGCCCCGAGTGAGGCTCCTGCGAGGGTAGCAGCGGCTCCTGCCAAGACATCACGACGACGCATCAGCTCCCCTCCTTTCCGATCCTCGGCCCGAGCCGCATCGCTTCTGAGGCAGGACGGCAGGGCGGAACGGCCCCTCGACCGCCCCGCCTCCGCCCCGGCCGCGCCGCGCATGTCAGCTCTTGGTCACGCCCCAGAAGAACGGCAACGGGCCTTTGGTGATGCCCGAGACGTTCCGACGCCACGCCTGGTATCCGAGGAAGAAGCCGGTCGGCACATAGACGACGTGCTCCATCGCGGCGCGGTTGATGCCCTCGAACGCCGCCTTCTCCTCGGCCGGTGTCGCGGCATTGAGCCATTTCGCGATCGCGGCTTCGACCTCGGGGCTGTTCGGCCAGCCGAACCACGCGCCGTCGCCATTGGCGCGGATCGCGTTGTAGGAGGCGGGTGCGATGCAGTCCGCCCCCGCATGCCAGGTGTGGAAGATGTGCCACCCGCCCTGCCGCGGCGGCGTCTTCAGGGCGCGCCTCTGGCCGACGGTTCCCCAGTCGGTCGCGACGAAATCGACCTGCATGCCAAGGCTGCGCAACAGCGCGTTCGTGACCTCTCCCATCGCCTTCAGAGGCGCCTGGTCCTGCGCCACGAGAACGGTGATGGGCTCGCCGCTGTAGCCCGCTTCCGCAAGCAGCCTGCGCGCGGCGGCGAGATCGCGCGGCCCCTTTAGCACCTCTCCGCCGGCCTCCGTGTAGGCCGGGGTTCCGGGCGTGAAGAACGACGGCAGCGTCTTCCACAGCGCCTCGTCGTTGCCCACCACGGCGCGCATGTAGTCCTCCTGGCTCAGCGCGAGCTGGATGGCGCGGCGCGCGCGCACGTCGCTGAAGGGCGGATGCAGGTGGTTCATCCGGAAGCTGCCGATGTTGCCGAGCGGGTCGGCGATATCGACCATGATGTTCCGGTTCCGACGCAGAACCGGAACGAGGTCAGGGATCGGCGTCTCCCACCAGTCGACCTCCCCGTTCTGGAGCGCCCCGGCGGCGGTGCCGGGGTCAGGGATGATGTGCCACTCGATCCGGTCGAAGCTGATCCGCTTGCCGCCCGCGAGCCAGTCGGGCGCCTCGGCGCGGGGAACGTAGTCGGCGAAGCGCTCGAACACAGCGCGCGAGCCGGGCACCCACTCGTCGCGCTTGAAGCGCATCGGGCCGGAGCCGATCAGGTCCTCCGGCTTGATCTGCTGGAAGCTGTCCGTCTTCGCCACCGCCTCGGGCATGATGAAGGCCATCGGCGTGTTGTTCTTGCCGAGCGCGAACAGCATCTTCGTGAACGGCGCGTTGAGCCGGAAGCGGAACGTCCGGTCGTCGATCGCCTCGAGCGCGTCGAGCCTCGCCCGGATCAGCTGGCCGAGCGGGTCACGCGGCATCCAGCGGATCAGGCTTTGCACGACGTCCTTCGACAGCACAGGCTCGCCATTGTGGAACTTGAGCCCGGGTCGGAGGCGGAACGTCCAGACCCTGAAGTCGGCCGAGTGCTCTTCGCTCTCGACCATCTGCCGCTGCGGCTCGAGCCTGCTGTTGACGCCGTAGAGCGTGTCCCAGATCAGCGCCGAGGCATTGCGCACGACGTATTGCGTGCCCCAAATCGGGTCGAGATTGGCGAGATTCGCCTGCGGCACGAAGCGCAACACGCGCGCGCTCGACGCCTGGCCCTGCACGGCAGGTGCCCCAAGCCCCGACGCGGCGATCGCCGCACCAGCAGCAAGAAACTCACGACGCTTCATCTCGTTCAGCCCCCATTGCCACCTCAGGCCTGAGGACCGGCGCCCCCGCACGCAAGGACTGCGGCTGTTCCGCCGCTTCTCCCCGACGTGTCTGGAGCCCGCGCCGCGGGCCCCAAGCCATCCCTTCCGTCACTCTAGAGGTCGGGGCCGAGGACGCAAGCGCCGATCGCGGCCCTGTGCTGCCCTCGCCCCGGCCGGGGCGCCTTAGGTCTTGCGAACGTTCCAGAACACCGGGATGCCCTTGAGCACGCCTTCGAGGTTCCGACGATAGGCCGTGAACTGCTTGTAGTGGCCGAGCGGCGCGCCTGGGGCCGCCTCGAGCGCCGCCACCTGGAGCTCGGCGGCAAGCCGCTTCTGGGTCGCAAGGTCGGTGGCGGCGAGCCACTGGTTGCGCAGCTCCTCGAGCTTCGGGATGTCCGGCCAGCCGAACCACGCCTGGGCGCCGTTGCCCCTGATCTGGCTGTGCACCAGAGGGTCGAGGAAGTCGTAGCCGGCGAAGGAGGTGCAGAGAACGCTCCAACCGCCTTGGGCCGGCGGCTCCTTCTTGGCGCGTCGCTGCAGCACCGTGCCCCAGTCCATCGCCTGGTAGTCGACGTCGAAGCCGATCTGCTTCAGCACATCGGCCATCACCTCCGAGGCGGCCTTCGGCGCGAGGATGTCGGTGGGCCCGAGGAACACCACCTTCTCGCCGCGATAGCCTGACGCGCGCAGCGCCTCGCGCCCGGCCGCGATCGAGGCCTTGAACACCTCGAGCCCGGCCGTCGTCGCCATCGGCGTGCCGGGCGTGAACCAGCCCACACCGGTCGTGTAGCCCGCGGGGTCGTTGCCGTTGATCGCGACCACCACGTCCTGTTGCCTGATCGCGGGGATCACCGCGCGTCGGACGGCGGGGTTGTCAAAGGGCGGGTGAAGCGTGTTGAAGCGTATGCAGGAGATCAGCCCGATCGGGTCCTGCACATCGACGACGATGTTCCGGTTGCGGCGCAACAGCGGCTGGATGTCGACCTGCGGCTGCTCCCACCAGTCGATCTCGCCCGCCTGCAGGGCGGCCGCGGCGGTAGCCGGGTCGGGCAGGACACGCCACTCGATCCGGTCGAGATGCATCACCTTCGGCCCCGCGGTGAGGCTGAGCGGCCCGCCCGGCGCCGGCACATAGGCCGGGTGGCGCTCGTAGACGAGGATCTGGCCGGTGATCCATTCCTCGCGCTTGAAGCGCATCGGGCCGGAGCCCGTGTAGTCGGTGATCTGCTGGAACGGGTCGGTCCGCGCCACTCGCTCGGGCATGATGTAGCAGCCGTTCGAGGGCTTCGCGAGAGTCGGGATCAGGCGCGGATAGGGCGCCTTGAGGCGGAAACGGAGACGCCGGTCGTCGAGCGCCGCGAGCTCGTCGGTCGCGGCGGCCAGGGCTTGGCCCATCGTGTCACGACGCCACCAGCGCGTGATCGAGGCCACACAGTCCGCCGCGCGGACCGGTTCGCCATCATGAAACTTCAGCCCCTCGCGCAAGGTGATGATGACCGTCCGCCCGCCATCCTCCTCGACGTGGCCTGCCGCCATCTGCGGATGAACGTTGAGCTGCGCGTCGGAGCCGTAGAGCGTGTCATAGACGAGCATGCCGTGGTTTCGGGTGACGTAGGCGGTGGTCCAGACGGGGTCGAGGCTGCCCGGGTTGGATTGCGGCACGAAACGAAGCACGCGGGTGTTCGCAACACCCTGCGACACCGCAGGCGCGGCGAGCCCCGCTGCGGCGGCGAAGGCCGCTCCCCCTTTCAGCAACGCGCGTCGCTTCATCCTCACCTCCCTCGGCTCAGGTCATCTCCACGTTCCAGAAGCGCGGGATGCCGCCCGGCTGGGCCACACCGCGCAGGCTGCGCCGATACGCCATCGGCTGGAAGAATTGTCCCAGCGGAACATAGGGGACGTCGATCATCGCCCGTTCCTGCATTGCGCGCGCGATCGCCTGCTGCGATGCGAGATCGGGCGCCTCGAACCAGGCATCCCGCAGCCGCTCGAGCTCGGGGCTGTCCGGCCAGCCGACGAAACCCTGTGCGCCGTTGCCGCGAAGAACGAGATGGCCCGCCGGGTCGATGTGGTCGAGCCCGGCCCAGTTCGAGAAATAGGCGCTCCAGCCGCCGCGCGAGGGCGGCTCGCGCGAACCGAGGCGCCGCACCACGCTGCCCCAGTCCATCGCCTGTTCCTCGACGACAAGCCCGATCTTCCGCAGCATGTCGATGCCGACAGCGGAGAGGGCGGCGATCGCAGGCACATCGGTCGCGACCAGAACGACCACAGGTTCGCCGCGGTAGCCGCTCGCGGCAACGGCGCGGCGTGCCCGCTCGAGATCGAAGCGCATTGCCTCGAGCCCGGCTTCGGAGGCGAGCGGCGTTCCGGGCGTGAACACGCCCACCCCCGTCCGCCACAGCGACCGATCGGTCCCCATCACCGCCTGCATGAAGTCGGCCTGGTTCACCGCGGGAAGGAGGGCGCGTCGGAGTGCGGGGTTGTCGAAGGGGGGCTGCAGGTGGTTGACGCGAAGCGTCGAGATGAACCCGAGCGGGTCGGGGATCTCCACCGCAACGGCCGCCTCGCGCCGCAGCGCGGGAAGGAGGTCGGGCGTCACCCTCTCCCACCAGTGGACCTCGCCCGAGCGCAGCGCGGCCGCGGCCGTCGCGGGATCGGGGATGATGGTCCACTCGACGCGGGAGATGCGCGCGCGCTTGCCGCCGGCGAGGAAGGAGGGGGGCTCCTCGCGCGGCACGTAGCCCTCGAAACGTTCGTAGACGACGCGCGCTCCGGGGACGAGCTCGTCGGCGCGGAACCGGAACGGTCCGGAGCCGATCACCTCGCCGGGCCCGAAGGGCTGGAACGGGTCGCGCGCCGCGATGCGCGCGGGCATGATGAAGGGGGCGAGGCTGCCCGGCTTGCCGAGCGCTGCCCGCATGTGCGCGAAGGGGCGCTTGAGCCGGATCGCGAAGCGCCGGTCGTCGAGCGCCGCCATCTCCTCGGCAAGAGCGGCGAGGCGCGAGCCGAAGGCATCGCGCTTGGCCCAGCGGGCGAGCGAGACGATCACGTCCTCCGCCCGGACCGGCTCGCCGTCGTGAAACCTGAGGCCCTCGCGCAGCGTGAAGGTCCAGCGCCGCCCCTCGTCCTCCACGCTCTCCCCCGCGACCATCTGCGGCCGCGGCGTGTAGCCCTCGTCGAGGGCGTAGAGCGTATCCCAGACGAGGAAGCCGTGGTTGCGGGTGATGTAGGCCGTCGAGGCGACAGGGTCGACCACGGAAAGGTTCGCATGCGGCACGAAGCGGAGCGGCCGAGCGGCCTGCGAGCGGGCGATCCGCGGGGCGGCGAGCGCCGCCGCCGCGACCCCGAGAAGCGACCGGCGGCGCATCAGGCCGACCGACGCACGTTCCAGAACACCGGCACGCCGCCTGCCGCGATCGGGCCCGTGATCGCGCGGCGATAGGCGATCGGCTGGAAATACTGCCCGAGCGGGATGTAGGGCACGTCGATGAAGAGCTGGCGCTGCAGCTCGGCCGCGAGCGCCTTCTGCGCCTCGAGTGTGGGCGCCTCGAACCAGGCATCGCGGAGCTCCTCGAGCCGCGCGGAGGTCGGCCAGCCGATGAAGCCCGCCTCCCCCTGGCCGCGCAGCATGTGGTGCGAGGCGGGGTTCAGGTGGTCGAGCCCGGCCCAGAAGGTGAAGAACACGCTCCAGCCGCCGCGCTCGAGCGGCTCCTTCGAGGCGCGGCGCTGCACCACCGTGCCCCAGTCCATCGCCTGCTGGTCGAGGTTGAGGCCAAGCTCGCGGAACATCGCGCCCCCGACCTGCGAGAGAGCGACGAGGCTCGGCAGATCGGTGGTCGAGAGAAGAACCACGCGCTCGTTGTTGTAGCCCGACTCGCGGATCATCTGCCGCGCGAGTGCCGTGTCCTCCTTGAACACCTCGGCGATGCCCACATCGGTCGCGAGCGGGGTGCCAGGCGTGAAGGCGCCCACGCCCGTGCGGTACAGCCGCGGGTCGGTGCCGATCACCGCCTGCATGAAGTCCGCCTGCTTGACGGCGCGGATCAGCGCCTGGCGGAACTTCTGGTTGTTCATCGGCGGGTGGAGATGGTTCGGCCGCAACACGGCGATCAGGCCGAGCTGGTCCTGCACCTCGACCACGATGTTTCGGTTGCGCTCGAGCAGGCGGAGATAGTCGCCCGTCGGCTGTTCCCACCAGTCGATCTCTCCTGCCTGAAGGGCGGCGGCGGCGGTGGCCGCATCGGGGATCACCCGCCACTCGATGCGGTCGAAATGCACGACCTTCGGCCCGGCCGTAAAGGACGGCTCGCCGCCCTCGCGCGGGCGGTAGGCCGGGTTGCGCTCGTAGACGACGAGGCTGCCCGGGTTGAACTCGTCGCGCTTGAACCGGAACGGCCCCGAACCGATCATCTGCTCAGGCCGAAGCTGGGTGAACGGGTCGGTCGCCGCCACACGCTCGGGCATGATGAAGGGAACGTTCGAGGTGGGCTTCGCAAGCGCATCGAGCATCAGCGGGAAGGGCTTCGAGAGCCTGATCTCGAAGTTGCGGTCGCTGCGGGCGACATACTCGGTCACCACCGAGGCGAGCTTGGCGCCGAAGGCGTCGCGTGCGGTCCAGCGCTTGAGCGAGGCGATCACGTCGGCCGACCGCACCGGCTCGCCATCGTGGAAGGCGAGCCCCTCGCGCAGGGTGAAGACCCACGTCTTGCCGTCGTTCTCCACGCTGTGGCCCTCGACCATCTGCGGCTGCGGCCGGTACTGCGCATCGAGGCCGTAGAGCGTGTCCCACACGAGGAACCCGTGGTTTCGGGTGACATAGGCGGTGGTCCAGATCGGGTCCATCACCGTGAGGTTGGCGTGCGGAACGAAGCGGAGGGTGCGCGCCGCCGCGGGCTGGGCGATGGCGGGAGCGGCGAGGCCGGCGGTGGCAGCGGCACTGGCGGCGAGGAAGTGGCGTCGCTTCATGGTGATCCCCCAAGCGTCTCTGGTCGTGGCCTGGGGCGTAGCATGCTGCCTCAGGCGCGCCCCGTCCACTCCGCTTCGGGGTTCGGCGTGAGCAGCGGGGCGGCTCAGCCTGTCGCGGGCGGGCGGTGGCCGAAGACGGACGGCGGGTCGGCCGCGGTCTCGACCCAGACCGCCTTGGTGCGGGTGTAGGCGGCGAGCGCCTCCCTGCCCGAGGAACGGCCGATGCCGGAGGCGCCGAAGCCGCCAAAGGGCACGCTCACGTGGATGGTCCGGTAGCCGTTGACCCAGACAGTGCCGGCCTTGAGCCCCGCCGCGACCCGATGCGCGCGGCCGACATCCCGCGTCCACACCGCCCCGGCGAGGCCGAAGCGCGTGCCGTTGGCGAGGGCGACCGCCTCCTCCTCCGTCTCGAAGGGAAGGACGGCGAGCACCGGCCCGAACACCTCTTCTTGCGCGATCCGCATCACGGGAGCGACATCCGTCAGGATCGTCGGCGCGAGCCAGAACCCCCCCTCCGGCAGGCCGGAGGGCGCCGCCCCACCACAAGCGAGCCGCGCCCCCTCGGCAAGCCCGTCCGCGAGCATCGCCGTCACCTTCGCGTGCTGCCGGGCGTTCGCGATCGGCCCCATCTCCGTCGCCTCGTCGAGCGGAGGCCCGAGCCGGATCAGAGACGCCCCGGAAGCGACCGCCTCGAGGAACCGCTCCGCGATGCTCCGCTCGACGAGCAGGCGCGAGCCGGCGACACAGCTCTGGCCGCAGCCGGCGAAGATCGCTGCCTGGGCGCCGACCGCGGCGCGGTCGAGATCGGCGTCGGCGAAGACGATGTTGGCGCTCTTGCCGCCAAGCTCGAGCAGGGCGGGGATGCCGCGCGCCGCCGCAGCCGCCCCGACCGACGCCCCGGCTTCGGGGCTGCCGACGAACACGACCTGTGCAACCTCGCGGGCAGCGAGGAGTGCGGCGCCCGTGGTCGTGCCGAAACCGGGAACGACGGTCACGACCCCCTCCGGAACCCCCGCCTCAAGCGCGAGCTTCGCGAAGGCGAGCGAGGTCAGAGGCGAGAGCTCGGACGGCTTGAGGAGGCAGGCATTGCCGGCGGCAAGGATCGGGGCGACGTTCCAGCCGGCCGTGAACAGGGGTGCGTTCCAGGGGGTGATCGCGAGGATCACACCATAGGGCTCGTGGCGGACCGTGACGTGATGCGTCGTCGGCACCGGAACGACCCGGCCCTCCCACTTGTCCGCCCAGCCCGCCCAGTAGCGAAGCATGTCGGCCACAGCCGAGACCTCACGCCGCGTGTCGCGCAGGGGCTTGCCGGAGGCGGCGGCCTCGAGCCGGGCGAGCGGCTCGGCAGCGACCGCGACGCGCTCACCCCAGGCCCACAGCGCGCGGCCGCGCGCGGCGGGCGTGAGTGCGGCCCAGGCCAGGAACCCCCTGGCCGCGACCGCCGCCGCGCGCGCCGCGACCGCCCCCCCCGCATCGGCATAGGCGAGGATCGGCGCCCCGGTTGCGGGGTCGACGAGCGTGATCTCATCGCCCTCGCCCGGAACGATCCGGTCGCCGATCCAGGAGCCGGCCCTCGCCCCCTCGCCGAGGAGCGCGCCGAGGCAGCGGATCGCTTCGGCGCGCGACTCGAACGCCGCCATGCCGTCAGCCATCGCGCCACACCGTCTCGGCCACGTGGTTGAAGTCGGCCGCCTCCGGCACAGGGCTGTCCGCCCAAGCTCGGAACACCAACTCGGAGAGCGGTCCCGCCCCGCCTGTCGCGTCCGCAAGCGCTGCGGCGAGCCGGAGATCCTTGCGCATCAGCCCGGCCGTGAAGCCAGAGTCGAAGCTCCCGGAGAGGATCCAGCGCGGGAAGTTCACCTCTGTCGCCGCCGACCGCCCCGAGCCGCCGTTCACGGCCGCGAGGAGAGCGTCCGCCTCGACGCCCGCGCGCCTGCCAAGCCGGAGCGCCTCGGCAGCGGCAAGAAGGTGTGTAGCGACGAGCAGGTTGTTCACGATCTTCGCGACCGCTCCTGCCCCTGGGCCCCCGACATGCACGATCTTCGAGGCGATCGCTTCGAGCACCGGCCGGGCGCGGTCGAGCACGCCGGGGCTTCCGCCCGCCATCACCGTGAGCGTTCCCGCCGCCGCGCCTGCGGGGCCGCCGGAGACAGGCGCATCGACCCAGGCAAGCCCTGCTTCGGCGAAGCGCGGTGCGAGCCGTCGGGGCGTCTCGGGCGAGACGGTCGAGCAGTCCACCACCACCGCCCCGGGGGCGGGTCCAGCGGCGAGGACGGCCTCGGCTGCGGCGAGCACCGCCGTGTCGTGAGGCAGGCTGAGCAGCACCGCCTCGGCCCCGCGCGCGGCATCCTCGGCGAGAGCAAGCCCCTGGGCGGCGTCACGACGGTCGGGCGAGAGGTCCCACCCGGCCACCGCATGCCCCGCGCCCTGAAGCCGCCGCGCCATAGGCAGGCCCATCGCGCCGAGGCCGATCACCGCCACACGCATCAGATCACGAGCCCCCCACTGACATGGAGCACCTGTCCGGTGATGTACGACGCGTCCTCAGAAAGCAGGAAGGCGATCGCGGCGGCGACCTCTTCCGGCTCGCCGATCCGCCCGAGCGGGATCTCGGCCGCGACCGCGGCGAGGCGTTCGGGCGTCATCTGGCTGTGCCTGCCCGGGTCCTTGCGGATGAAGCCCGGGGCGACCGCGTTCACCGTCACGCCGCGCGGGGCGAGCTCGAGGGCGAGCGACCGGACCATCGCCTCGATCGCTGCCTTGGCGGCGGCCGAGGCCGGAAAGGCCTGGACACGGGGCCGGAACACATGCGCGACGAAGGAGGACACCGCCACGACCCTACCGCCGTGGCGAAGCGCCGGGAGCGCGGCACGGACAAGCCGGAAGAACCCCATCGCCATCGCCTCGATCGACGCCGCCATGGCGGCATCGTCGAGCGCGTCCCACGCCGTGCGGTCGGCGAAGCCGGCGTTCGCGACCAGCGAATCGAGCCGCCCGAACGCGTCGAGCGCGGCCTTGACGAGCGCTTCGCCCGAACCGGCGGCGGAGAGGTCGGCAAGCGCCGTCGACACCTCGGCGCCGGCGGAGCGGCAGGCCGAGGCGACCGCCTCGAGCCCCGCGGCATTGCCCCGCGTCGCGAGCAGGAGCGCAACGCCTGGGCCGGCGAGCCGCCGTGCGGTGGCCGCGCCGATGCCGCTCGCCGCTCCCGTCACCAGGACCGCCCGCGCCATCCTTGCCCCCTGCCCCGACGCCTCTGTCACCACAACGTCATGGTCACCACAACGTCATGGTCGCCCCCCACGCGGCCGGGCGATCGATCGGCTACAACAACCACGAACTCCATCGCCGGGCCAGAGCCGTGTTCACCGTCCTGCAGGTCTCAGACACCCACCTCTCGGCGCGAATCCCGCGCTTCAACGCCAACTGGGCGGTGGCGGCGCGGGTGCTCGCGATGGAAGCCGATTGCCTGATCGTCCATACGGGCGACGCCGCCCTCGACGGGCCGGACCACGAGGAGGACCTCGCCTTCGCCGCGCGTCTCCTGCGGTCTGGCCTCGGCCCCCAGGGGCAGCGTCTGCGCTGCACCCCTGGCAACCACGATGTCGGTGATCCACCCTCCCTGAAGCCGCGCCAGCCGGCGACGGACCGGCGCGTGGCCGCCCATGCCGCCGCTCTCGGTCCCGCCTCCTGGGTCGAGGATGTCTCGGGCTGGCGGCTGATCGGCCTCAACAGCCAGGTGCTCGGCAGCGGCACCGCAGCCGAGGCGGCGCAGCAGGCAATGCTCGCCGAGGCTCTCCTTACTCTCGGCGCGCGGCGGCTTGCGGTGTTCCTTCACAAGCCGCCCTTCCTCGATGATCCGCAGGAGCCCGTCTCCGGCTATTGGACCGTTCCGCCAGAGGAGAGGGCCGCGCTATCCCCCCTCTTCGATCACCCGAGCCTGAGGCTCGTCGCCAGCGGCCACCTCCACCTCGCGCGCATCATCCGCCGCGGCGATGTGGTGCACGCTTGGTGCCCGGCGACCAGTTTCCTGGTCGGCCCGGCGTTGCTGGCCGATCCCCATAGCGGGGCACGCACCCTCGGCTTGATGCGCCATCGTTTCCTCGAGGACGAGGTGGAGAGCGAGCTCGTGCCGCTCCCCGACGCCGAGCCGATCCTGTTCGACCCGATCGCCCACGAGATCTATCCGCCCGCTCCGGCCTGATCCCTGGCCGGCGTTGATCGCCCCTGCCCCGCATGCCACAAGCGCGCAGCGTGACGAGCGAGAGCAACACCAGCCCTGTGCCAGAGCGCCCACCGCCGCTCGAGGGCGGGGTCCTGACCGCTGGGCTGCGCCGGCTGGTGGGCCAGGCGCTGCGCTTCGGAACGGTCGGGGCGATCGGCTTCGCGGTCGATACCGCGACGGTCTATGCGGCCCATTTCTTCGTCGGAGCCGACCTTCTCACCGCCGGAGCCATCGCCTATGTCGTCGCCGCGACGACCACCTGGGCGCTGAACCGGGTCTGGACCTTTGCTGACGCGCCGCGTGAGCGGCCCGCACGGCAATGGGCCCTGTTCCTCGCCGTTCAGCTCCTTGGCTTCGCCCTCAACCGCGGCACCTATGCCGCGCTGATCCTCTGGGTTCCCGTGGCCGCGTCCCATCCGGTGATCGCGGTCGCGGCAGGCTCGCTGGCCGGGATGGTGGTCAACTTCGTCACCGCCCGGGCGATCGTGTTCCGGTGACGTGATGTCGGCGGGGGCGACGGCCGCGGAGGATCCTGCCCACGGCCTCGCCGTCGCCGTGCTCGTGCCGTGCCACAACGAGGAGGTGGCGATCGCGTCCGTTGTGGCGGGCTTCCGCGCCGCCCTGCCGCGCGCCACGATCTACGTCTACGACAACAACAGCCGCGACAACACCGCCGCCGCCGCCCGCGCCGCAGGGGCCGTGGTGCGAACCGAGCCGCTTCAGGGCAAGGGAAACGTGGTGCGGCGCATGTTCGCCGACATCGAGGCCGACATCTACGTTCTCGTCGATGGCGATGACACCTACGACCCCGCGGCCGCCCCAGCGATGGTTCGGCTGCTCGTCGAGAACCAGCTCGACATGGTCACCGGGGCGCGCGTGACCGAGATCGAGGCCGCCTATCGCCCTGGCCATCGCTTCGGCAACCGCGTGCTCACCGGGATCGTCGGCTGGATCTTCGGCAAGCGGGTGAGCGACATGCTCTCGGGCTACCGCGTGTTCTCCCGTCGCTTCGTCAAGAGCTTCCCCGCGCTTGCCGGCGGGTTCGAGACCGAGACCGAATTCACCGTGCATGCCCTCGAGCTGAGGATGCCGATCGGCGAGCTCCCGACGGCCTACAAGGAGCGTCCGCCCGGGAGCGTGAGCAAGCTGCGCACCTGGCAGGACGGCTTGCGGATCCTCCGAACCATCCTGGTCCTGGTGAAGGAGGAGCGTCCTCTCCCCTTCTTCTCGCTCGCCGGGGCGGTTCTGCTCGCGGCAGGGGTTGGCCTGTTCGTGCCGGTTCTCTTGGAATATCTCGCTACCGGGCTCGTTCCCCGGCTGCCGACGGCCGTTCTGTCCACGGGGCTTGTTCTCCTCTCCTTCCTCTCTTTCGCCTGCGGGCTGATCCTCGACACGGTCACGCATGGCCGGCGGGAGGCGAAGCGCATGGCCTATCTCGCGATCCCCGCGCCCGCTCCGCGATCGGGCCAGTCGACGCCCACGCCGGCGGGGCGTTGACCCGCCATGCCGTGCAGGGGGTGATCAGCACCCAGGCCGCCGAGGGCGCGGGCGCGACGAGCATCCCCTCGCCAGGACGCCACGAAGGAGACCACACGATGACCGACCGCCTGCCCGTCACCTTCTGCGATGGCATCCTCGAGGCGAACGTGCTGAACGGCGTGGTGCGGATCACGCTCGGCGAGGCGCGGGCGGACGGCAAGCCCGTCCCGTGTGGGCTGCTCGTCCTGCCGCTTGCGCAGCTTCCGGGGGTTGCGAACGCGCTCGCCCAGCTCGTCACGCAAGTGCAGGAGAAGCTGCGCGACGCCGCCTCCCGGCCTGCCGCCGCACCCCCGGCTGGCGGCGGCGAGACCTCGGCCGGTGCGCGGCCGGCGGCCTCCGCCGCGTCCTGAACGACCCTGCGGGCGGAGCCCTCCCTCAGCGATAGCCGTGCGGGTTCCGCTGCCGCCAGGCCCAGGCATGGGCGATGATCGTCTCGAGCGCCGGGAAGCGTGGCCGCCAGCCGAGCTCACGCCTGATCCGGTCGCTCGCGGCGATCAGGACGGCAGGGTCACCCTCCCGGCGCGGCCCGATCGTGTGCGGAACGGAACGCCCGGTCACCGCCTCGGCGGCGGCGATCACCTCCCGCACCGAGTGGCCCGTTCCGGTGCCGAGATTGTAGCGCACGCTGCGTGTTCGCAGCGGTTCGAGCACGGCGAGATGGGCCGTCGCGAGATCGGCGACGTGGATGTAGTCGCGGATGCAGGTGCCATCCGGCGTGGGGTAGTCGTCGCCGAACACGATGAGCGGCGGCCTTCGCCCGGCGGCGGCATCGAGCACGAGCGGGATCAGGTGCGTCTCCGGCCGGTGGTCCTCTCCCGCCTCGCCGTCTGGGTCTGCTCCGGCGGCGTTGAAGTAGCGCAGGCAGGCTGACCGAAGCCCGTGGATGCGGTCGGCCCAGAAAAGAAGCCGCTCGAGCATCGCCTTGCTCTCGCCGTAGGGAGAGCCCGGGATGATCGCCTCGTCCTCGTCGATCGGGATTTTCGCCGGCTCGGAGAACAGGTTGGCGGTTGAGGACAGGACGAGCCGCGCCACGCGGTGGCGGATGCAGGCCTCGACCAGAGCGGCGCCGCCGGCGACGTTCGCGGCGATATAGCGCACCGGCTCGCGCATCGACTCGCCGACAAGGGTGAGCGAGGCGAAGTGGAACACCGCCTCGAACGGCCCTTCGGCGAAGGCGCGGCCGAGAGCGTCGGGGTCAGCGACCGAGCCGTGGACGAGCCGGGCCCCTTTCGGCACGGCGGCCTCATGACCGGTCGAGAGGTCGTCGAGCACGGTGACGGAGGCGCCGCCGCGCAGAAGCGCGAGGACGAGATGGCTACCGACGAAGCCCGCGCCTCCCGTCACGAGGTATCGCTGCGACATGCGTCCGCTCCTTATCACAGTCAGTCCGGAGGGTCGCGCCGCCCTCGCCGACTCTGCGGGAAGACGGCACGAAGTGAGGGCGGCGGGGCCGCCGAGAGTGCAGCGACGCCCTGCGCCCGGCAACGTCCTGCCCAGAGAGTCGGCGCGCTGCCTCGCGCGCAGGCAGGGCTTTTCGCCGACCATGGTGCCGTGACGGCTGCTGCGCTGGCGCGTCGCTTGCTACACAGTGATGCAGTGACGGCCGAAGCGCATCCTCGTGGGCAAGAGCCCTGGCCGCAGCAACCGCCATTCGGGAGAGAACGGATGAAGACACGCTATGTGATCGACCGCCGGAGGCTTGGGCGACGCGCCATCCTTGGGGTCGCCGCCGGCTCGGCGCTCGTTGCCGTGCCGGGCGCACGCGGCATCCGCGCCCAGACGCTCGATCGTGTGACTTTCCAGACCAACTGGCGCGCCCAGGCCGAACACGGCGGCTACTACCAAGCGGTCGCCGCAGGGATCTACCGTCGCTATGGCATCGAGTGCGATCTCAGGATGGGAGGGCCGCAGCAGAACCCCGCCCAGCTGCTCGTCGCCGGGCGGGTGGACATGATCATGTCCAACGGCTTCCAGGCGCTGAACTACGTGCGCGAGAACATCCCCTTCCTCACCATTGCCGCGATCTTCCAGAAGGATCCGCAGATCCTGATGACGCACGAGGGCAACGGAATCGAACGCTTCGAGGACATGCGCGGGCGGCCGATCCTGGTCGGCGCCGCCGGGCGCGTCACCTACTGGCCGTTCCTGCGCGCGCGCTTCGGCTTCACCGACGAGCAGATCCGCCCCTACACCTTCAACCTCGGCCCCTTCCTGCAGGACAGGATGGCGATCCAGCAGGGGTTCCTGTCCTCCGAGCCCTTCGCCGCGCGCGAGGCCGGCGCCAACCCGCGCGTGTTCCTGATTGCCGATGCCGGCTACGAGAACTACCAGACGACGATCGACATCTCGCGCCGGATGATGACGGAACGGCGCGACCTCGTGCAGCGCTTCGTCAACGCGACGATCGAGGGCTGGGCACAGTACATCCGGAGGCAGGACATCGGCGCCGCCAACGCCCTGATCATGCGCGACAACCCGGAGATGACCCAGGCCAAGATCGACTATGCGATCGAGTCGATGAACCGAAACGGCATCGTCCTCTCCGGCGATGCCGAGCGCCTCGGTATCGGCGCGATGACGGAGGAGCGCTGGAACCGCTTCTACGACACGATGGTCGCAGCCGGCGTCTATCCCCCGGGGCTCGCGTGGCGCAACGCCTTCAGCCTCGATTTCGTCAACAAGCGGGTCGGCCTCTGATGGACGGGGGCAGCGGGGAGCGCGCCGCTCCGCTGCTTTCCCGACCGCTTGTCTCGCTGCGAGGTGTCGCGAAGCGCTACGACAGCGGAACGGTTGCGCTCCAGGGCGTCGACCTCGACATCGGCCGGGGAGATTTCCTCGCCCTCCTCGGCCCCTCGGGCTGCGGAAAGTCGACGCTGCTTCGGATCATCGCAGGCCTTGCGTCGCCTTCTTCCGGCACGCTCGCCTGGCCGGCCGCGGCGCAGGATCAGCGCGGGCCGACGCTGCCGCGGCTCGGCTTCGTGTTCCAGGAGCCGACGCTGATGCCCTGGGCGACCGCGCTCGCCAACGCCGCTCTTCCGCTCCGCCTCGAAGGGGTCGCGCGATCGGAGCGCGAGGCGCGCGCGGCGGAGGCGCTCAAGCGCGTCGGTCTCGCCGGCTTCGAACGCGCCTACCCGCGCGCTCTGTCGGGCGGGATGAAGATGCGCGTCTCGATCGCGCGCGCCCTCGTCACCCGGCCCGACATCCTGCTGATGGACGAGCCCTTCGCCGCGCTCGACGAGATCACCCGCTTCCGCCTCAACAATGACCTGTTGGAGATCTGGCAGGAGGCCGGCTTCACCGTGGTGTTCGTCACCCACTCCGTGTTCGAGAGCGTCTATCTCTCCCGGCGGATCGCGGTGATGGCGTCGCGGCCGGGGCGGATCGAAACCGAGATCACCGTCCCGGCCCCCTATCCGCGCGGCGAGGGCTTCCGCACCTCGTCCGACTACGCCGCGATCTGCCGAACCGTCAGCCTCGCGCTTGCCGGGGCGATCGCCGCCTGAGACAGCGATGACCCTTGCCCCTGACGAAGCCCCACGCCCCGTCGCCGCCCGACGCGTGTTCTTCCTCCCCGCCGGGACTTGGCCGCGGATCCTGATGCCGCTTTTCATCGGCGCCCTGTCGCTCGGCGCCTGGGAGTGGGCGGTGCGCGCCTACGAGGTGCCCCACTACATCCTGCCCTCGCCCTCGCTGATCTGGGCCACACTGCTTCGCGACTGGGGCTCGCTCTCCGTCTCGCTCTGGATCACGCTTCGGATCACCTTCGCCGCGCTCGCCGTCGCGGCCGCGCTCGGGCTTCTGCTCGCCGTCCTTTTCGCGCAGTCGAAATGGATCGAGCTGTCGCTCTTTCCCTATGCGGTGATCCTGCAGGTCACCCCGATCGTCGCGATCGCGCCCTTGATCATCATCTGGGTCGAGGACATCCGGATCGCGCTCCTGATCTGCGCCTGGATCGTCGCCTTCTTCCCGATCCTCTCCAACACCACACTCGGGCTCAACAGCGTTGACCACAACCTCGCCGACCTGTTCCGGCTCTATCGCGCGAGCCGGCTTCAGGCGCTTCTTCTCCTCAGGTTGCCGGCGGCGATGCCGTTCTTCCTTGGGGGCCTCAGGATCTCGGGAGGGCTCGCCCTGATCGGCGCGATCGTCGCCGAGTTCGTCGCCGGAACGGGAGGGCGCGCCTCCGGCCTCGCCTATCGAATCCTCGAGGCGGGGTATCAGCTTCAGATCCCGCGCATGTTCGCCGCTCTGGTCCTGATCTGCATCACCGGAATCGCGATCTTTCTCTCGCTCGGGCTGGTCCAGCACCTGATGCTCCGCCACTGGCACGAGAGCGCGATGCGCCGGGAGGGGTGATTCGATGTGGGCCGCGATCCCTGACCTGCCCGATTTCTGGCTGCGCAACGCCACGCTCGCCGACGGCAGGGGGGCCGATCTGCGAATCACCCACGGAACAATCGTTGCCCTCGCTCCCCGGGGCACGGCGCCCGAGGGGGTCGATCTCCGCGGCGGCATGGTGCTTCCCTGCTTCACGGATGTGCACACCCATCTCGACAAGGGGCATATCTGGCCGCGCTGCCCGAACCCCGACGGAACCTTTCTTGGCGCCATCACCGCGGTGATGGGAGATCGCGAGCGGCATTGGTCGGCCGACGACATGGAGGATCGGTTCCGCTTCGGGCTCCGCTGTTCCTATGCCCATGGAACGTCCGCGATCCGCACCCATCTCGATACCTATCTTCCACACGCCCACGAGGCTTGGGCTGTGTTCGCGCGGCTGCGGAACGAGTGGTCGGGCCGGATCGCGCTCCAGGCTGTCTCGATCTGCCCGATCGACCGTTTCGCCGGCGATGAGGGAAGGGAGATCGCCGACCTCGTCGCCCGTCACGGCGGCATCCTCGGCTTCGTGACACGCTTCACCGGAGAGGGCCATGGCGCGATCCCGGCCGGATTCCAGGACCTGCTCGACCACTGCTTCGCGCTGGCGGAGGCGCGCGGGCTCGACCTCGACCTGCACGTCGACGAGAGCGGCGAGACGGAAGCCGCCACCCTGCCGATCATCGCGCGGACTGCCCTGCGCCGGCGGTTCAAGGGGCAGATCCAGGTCGGCCACATCTGCTCGCTCTCGCTGCAGCGGGAGGAGGCGATCGCCGAGACGATACGCCTCGTGCGGGAGGCAGGCATACGGGTGGTGTCACTGCCGATGTGTAACATGTACCTGCAAGGCAGGGCGCGCGGCGCCACGCCGCGCTGGCGCGGCATCACGCTCCTGCACGAGCTCGCCGCCGCCGGTGTGCCCGTCTCCGTCGCCTCCGACAACTGCCGTGACCCGTTCTATCCGTTCGGGGATCACGACATGCTCGAGGTATTCCGCGAGGCGGTGCGCATCGCCCATCTCGACCACCCGGTGGAGCCGTGGTTCGCCGCCGTGAGCGCCACGCCTGCCGCCGCGATGGGGCGCGAGGCGTCGATCCGCGAAGGGGCGGCGGCCGATCTCGTGCTTCTGCGCGCGCGGGCCTGGCACGAGGCACTGTCGCGCCACCAGGCGGACCGCGTCGTGCTCCGGCGGGGGCGCGTGATCGACACCACGCTCCCTGACTATGCCGAGCTCGACGCTCTCGTCACCGGACCCAGGAGCTGAAATGCGCCGCGACGCGCGACCGGAACGCCTCGAGCGCGGCCTGAGGCCTCTGGTCCATCCGCGTCAGCGACAGCCAATCGAGCGTGCAGCCGCGGGCGCACAGGCGCCTGAGCCCGCGGCCAAGGAGCTTCCGGTCGGGCCGGCCGATCAGCCACAGGAGCCAGGACGGCGAGCCATAGGTGGTCACCACCGCGAGGCGTCGGATGTTGGTCAGAAGCGGCTCGATCGCGCCCGGGCCGAGCCGGAACGCGACGCCGGGCACCCACACCCGGTCGAACCAGCCCTTGAGCATCGCGGGCATGCCGTACCACCAGGTGGGATAGACGAGCACGAGCGCCTCCGCCGCACGAAGCAGCGCCACATGCCGCTCCACACCCGCGAGGTTCTCGCCTTCCGCGTGATACCGCGCCCGTTCCTCGGCATCGAGCGCGGGGCGGAAGCCCTCGGCGTAGAGATCGACGAGATCGACCGCGTGTCCCGCCTTGCCGAGGCCGTCCACCACCGCATCGCGCAGAGCGGCGTTGAAGCTGTCGCCGCGCGGATGGCAATACACCACAAGCACCCTCATCGGAGAGGCCCATGATCGTCGCACGCACCGCCGCTGACCTTCGCGGCTACAAGATCAGCGAGACGGACACGAACTGGTTCGCCTGCCTGCTCGACCCCTCGGACGGCGTCTCCTTCACCCTGGTGGTGGAGATCTTCGCCCCCGGCGGTGCGACGCCGCCGAACAGCCACGCGGCAGCGTCCGAGGCCTTCGTGGTCCTGCGCGGCGAGGGCGAGGCGCAGGTGGGTGGAAGGACGATCCCGCTTCGCGCCGGAAGCGTGCTCGCCGTGCCGCCCGGCACCGAGCATGTCGTCGCCAACACGGGCTCCGGCCGCCTCTACTGTCTGACGCTGATGGTGCCGGACGAGAACTTCGCCGCCCTGATCCGGAACGGCGTACCGCACCCGCTCGACGAGGAGGACCTCGCGGTGCTCACGGGGCGCGGCTGAGCGACGCATGGCTCAGCCCGCCGCCTCGAACAGGTGCACGCCGTCGCGTGGCGTCCAGTCCGGGTTCTCCCAGGCGAGCATCTTGCCGGGGTTGAGAAGCCCGTGCGGATCGGCCTCGCGCTTGAACGCGAGCTGCAGCGTGTCGACCTTTTTCATCCCCCCCTCCTCGAGCGTGAAGGCGTGCGGGTTGAAGATCGGGCAGCCCGCGGCCTCGTGCGCGGCAATGATCTCGGCAAGACGCGCCTCGGTGGTGAAGCGCACGAGCTGAAGGCCGAAGCAGCACACCTCGCCGCCGAACTTCACGAACTCGAGGTGCATCGGCACCTCGTCGCCGAACCGCTCAGCCATCTCGGCGACCTTGGCGAGGTGGCTGGGGGGCGGGAACAGCGTCTGGAGGTAGGTGATGCTTCGGTCGGTCTTCAGCGCCTGCAAGGTCGTGTGGTTCCAGGAATATTCGTAGATCGGAACGTCCGCGGCCTCCGTCTCGCGGCGGTAGAGTTCCGTGCCGCCATAAGCGGCAAGCAGGCCCGGAACGAGATCGAGGAACGGCTCGGCGACCATCAGCAGCACAACGGCCACGCCGTCCGGGATCACCCCCTCGAAGGCCTTGAAGTAGCGCTGCGGCACCGGCGCATCGATCACCGAGACGAGCTTCTTGACGATCCCGTCCTGGCGCGTGAAGCCGTCGGCGAAGCGCGCTGCCGCCTCGAGGGTCGGAAAGCCCGCGATCAGGTCCACCCAGGTCCAGGCGGGAGCGAGCGGCATCTCCACCTCGGTGATGATGCCGTTCGTTCCGTAGGCGTGATTCGCCTTCTGGATGTCGGGGCCGCGGAGTTCGAGCACGCGCGGGCTCTCCTCCATCGTCATCAGCCTGAGCCCGAGGATGTTCCCGGGCTCGCGCAGGATTCCCCAGGTGCAGGACCCGATGCCTGAGGAGCCGCCGGCGATGAAGCCGCCGATCGTCGCGGTGCGGCGTGTGGAGGGGTGGAAGCGAAGCTCACCGCCAACGGAGGCGCGGGTCACCGCGTCGATCTCGCCGAGTTTCGCGCCGCACTGGGCGCGCACCACGCCGGGCTTCGCCCAGAGCACGCGGTCAAGCCCGGAGAGATCAAGCACGATGCCGCCGCAGAGCGGCATGGCCTGGCCGTAGTTCCCGGTTCCTGCCCCGCGCGGGGTGACAGGGGTGCGGTGGCGGACGCAGGCCGCGAGCACGCGCGCAAGCTCATCCTCCGAGCGCGGGCTCACCACCGCCTCCGCCGTCAGCTTGTCGAGCTGCCGCTTCAGCACCGGCGAATACCAGAAGAAGTCGCGGCTCTTCTGCCGCACAAGAGCCCGGTCGGTCTCGGCGGGGATGTCCTGAAGCTCCGAAAGCAACGCTTCGATGCCGCTCATTCCGCCGCCTCCTGCCCGGAAAGTGGCCTGAAACTCGACATCTTGCCCGGGTTGAGCAGGCCGAAGGGATCGACCTCGCGCTTGAAGGCAAGACGGTCAGCGGCCACGAGCTTCCACCGCGCACCTTCCTCGAGCGTGCACACATGCGGGTTCGCGACCGCAACCCCCTCCGCCTCGCACGCGGCGATGATCTCGGCGAGGCGCTCGGGCGTGGTCCAGCGCAGGAGCGGCAGCCCGCTCATCGTCACCTGCCCGCCGAAGCGCGCGACCTCGGTGTGCATCATGAGTTCGTCTGCGAAACGCTCGCGGAGGCGAGCGAGCGTCTCAAGCGTCCGGCCGACCGGGAAGAGGCATTGGAGGTAGGTGACGCCCTTGTCGCGCTTGAGCACGTGCAGCGTGGTGTGGTTCCAGGTGTATTCGTAGAAGGGCGTGAGTTTGGGGGAGGATTCGGCGGCGGCGAAATCCTGCTCCGCCTCGATCTCGCCGGCATGCTCGGCGGCGAGCTCCGCCACCGCTCCCATCGCGCCTGCGCCGACCATCGCGAGAACGATCGGCCGGCCTTGGGGGAGGAGCTCGGCAAGCCCGGTGAAGAACGACGGCAGCGGCCAGTCGATCACCGCGCACATCTTCTTCGGAATGCCGTCGGCGAGGCCGAGCGCGAGGCCGAAGGCGGCCGCCGCGGGGAAGTCGGGGAAGCTCACGGCAATGTCGCGCCAAGCCATTGCGGGGGCGAGCGGAAGCCGAACCCGCGTGATTACGCCGGTCGTCCCGAAGGCGTGGTTGGCGGGTGCCGCCTTGCTCCAGGCGAGATCGATCAGCCTCGGCTTCGGCTCCATCGTCGCGATCGTAACGCCAGCGAGATTGCCCCGTTCACGTAAGGTTCCGTGCGTGATCCCACCCACCCCTGCGCCGCCGCCGGCGACGAACCCGCCCACCGTCGCCGTGCGCTTGGTCGAAGGCCACAGCCGAAGCTCCCATCCCTGCTGCCGCGCCCAAGCATCGACCTGCAGAAGCGTCGCCCCCGCCTGCACCTCGGCCACCCCGTCCGCGAAGGACAGGATCCGGTCCATACCCGTCATGTCGAGAATGGCGCCGCCCGCAAGTGGAACGGCTTGGCCGTAGTTCCCCGTCCCTCCCCCTCGCGGCACCACGGGGATCCGGTGCCGCACGCAGGCGGCGAGCACGGCGAGCACCTCCGCCTCGTCGCTCGGGCGGATCACCACCTCGCCGCGCTTGCCCTCGAGCAGCGTCTTGAGCACCGGGCTGTACCAGAAAAAGTCGCGGCTCTTGAGCCTGACGATCGCTGGGTCTGTCTCCGCCTCGATGCCGGGAAGCTCCGCGAGCAGGGCGGCGATGCGTCGCGAGGGCGGCTCAGGCATCGGCCGTCTCCTTGAACCACGCCTCGAGGTCGAGGGCGGAGATCTCGCCGAGGAGGTCGGCGAGCGCCCGGCTCGCGCGGTCGAGCACGGCTTCACCGAGCTCTGGCGTCGCCGCGGCGGCGTTGCCGACGGCACCTGCGGGGTTCAGATCCTGCGCCTGCCAGCCGAAGGCGACGGCGCCGCCCGCGCGCAGCCCCGTGTGGGCGTCCCAGGCTTCCGTCCTGTTGCGGAACTCACGCGCGGCGTCGGGGCGGACGCGATCGGGCGCGAGCGCGAGCATCAGCGCCGTCTCCACCTGGCCGGCATGAATGCCGAACCGGAGCTCGTTGGCCGGAACGAGTCCGGAAGGCGGAGCGAGACGGTTCCAGAGGCAGGTGGCGGCGAAGATCCGGTGGCGGATGCGCAGGCGCCGGCAGACGATCTCCGCCGCCTGCGGCTGCCCGCCATGGGCGTTCAGGAGAAGGAGCTTGCGCACGCCTGAGGCGGCGACGGAGGCGCCGATCTCCGTCCAGGCCGTGATCGCCGTTTCCGGCGAAAGCGAGAGCGTCCCAGGATACCGGTCATGCTCGACCGAGACGCCGATCGCCTGGGTGGGCAGAACAAGCACCGGAAGCTCGTCCGGAAGAAGCGCGAGCGCGCGGGCGAGAACGCCTTCGCAGATCGTCGTGTCGACCGAGACGGCGAGATGCGGCCCGTGCTGCTCGGTCGCGCCGAGCGGCAGCACGGCCACGGTGCGGTCACGGTCAAGCGTGCGGAACTCGGGGGAGGTGAGCTCGGTCCAGAACCGTTTCGGCTGCGCCATGGCTCAGCTTCCCGTCGCGTAGGCCGCCTCGACCGAGCGCGTCGCCCAGAAGGTCATACGCCTCTCGAGGATCGCGAACAGGGAGTACATGGCGATCCCCATCGCCGCGACGACGAGAAGGGCGGCGAAGACGAGCGGGATCTGGAACCGGGAGGAGGCCTGGATCATCAGATACCCCACGCCCTCGTTGGAGCCGACCGTCTCGGAGATGATCGAGCCGACGAAGGCAAGCGTGATCGCGACCTTGAGCGAGGCGAAGAAGTAGGGGGCGGCGCGCGGCAGACCGACCTTGCGCAGGATCTCGACCCGGCTCGCGCCGAGGCTGCGCAGAACGTCTCGAAGTTCGGGCTCGAGGGTGGCGATCCCGGTCGCGACATTCACCGTGATCGGGAAGAAGCTGATCAGGAAGGCGGTGAGCACGGCCGGGACGGCACCGATGCCGAACCAGATGATCAGCACCGGAACGATCGCCACCTTCGGTACCGAGTTGAACCCGATCAGAACCGGCAGAAGCGCGCGGTAGGCGACAGCCGAGGAGCCCACCGCGACGCCGAGAGCGACGCCGCCAACCACAGAGAGCGCGAACCCCGCAAGCGTGGTGGCCAGCGTGTGCAGGGCGTGATGCGCAATCGGCCCCGAGAACTCGGCAAGCGAGGCGAACACGGCCGAGGGAGCAGGAAGGACGAAGGGAGGAAGGCGCGCGGCGAGGACGAGGACCTCCCAGGCGATGAACAGCCCCGCCACCACGAGCCAGGGCATCACCGCCGCCTGAAGGCGCGGGCTCATCACGTCGCCGTCCTCGCCGCGGCGATGCGCTCGCGCAACGCATGCACGATGTCGACGAAGGCCGGCGTGAAGGATGCCTCGAGGTCGCGCGGCCGCGGCAGAGGCACGGCGCGGGTCTCAATGATCCGCCCCGGCCGGGCGCTCATCACATGCACCGTGTCAGCGAGATAGACGGCCTCGCGCAGATCATGCGTGACGAGGATGCAGGTGAAGCGTCGCTCGAGCCAGAGGTCCTGCAGAACCGCCCAAAGCTCCTCCCGGGTGAAGGCGTCGAGCGCCGCGAAGGGCTCATCGAGCATCAGGAGCTCGGGCTCGTGGATCAGAGCGCGGCAGAGGCTCGCCCGCTGCTGCATCCCGCCCGAGAGCTGCCACGGATACTTGTCCTCGAAGCCGGCGAGGCCGACCGTCGCAAGCAGGGCGCGCGCGCGCGCGACGTGCCGCTCACGGTCGCGTCGGAAGGTGGCCTTGTAGGGGGAGACGATCTCGAGGGGGAGGAGCACGTTCTCGAGCGTGGTGCGCCAGGGCAGAAGGGTCGGGTTCTGGAACGCCATGCCGACGATCTTGAGCGGGCCGGATACCTCCCGCCCGCCCACGATCACAGCGCCTTCCGAGGCCGGAGCGAGCCCGGTGACGAGCTTCATCAGCGTCGACTTGCCGCAGCCCGAGGGCCCGACGACGGCGGCGAACTCGCCGCGCCGGATGGCGAGATCGAGCCCTGAGACGGCGAGCGTCCCGCCCGCCCCGCCATAGCGTAGCGCCACCCTTTCGAGGCTGACGAACCGCGCCGCGGCATCAGCCACGGGGGGAAACCCGTGCACGACGCCTCACTGTGCCACGGCGAGCGCCGCCGCCTCGGGCAGGAAGCGCGGGTCGTAGATCTCCGAGGCGGCGAGCGGGCGGGCGATGTTGAACGCCTCGCGCACGATGTCGATCGACCGCTGCAGCCGGGCCATGTCGATCCTGCCGAAGCCGTTGGCGACCACGTGCGGGGTGAAGGTGAGCTCGCGGAAGCCGAGCTCCATCCGCTCGCGCTCCACCGCCTCGTTGATCAGCGGGTCGCGCCGCTTCAGCGCCGCGATCGCAGCTGCCGGGTCACGCCGCGCCTCGTTCTGGCCGCGCACGATCGCGGTGATCAGGCCCGTGACCGCGCGCGGGTTCGCCTCAGCCCAGCGCCGCGTCATGAGCAGCGATGTCGAATAGAGGTCGACGCCATAGTCGCCGTACCTGAACGTCACGATGTCATCCGCCGGAACACCGGCGGCGCGAAGCGACAGGATCCCCGACGTGATGAAGCCGGTGATGGCGTTCGCCTGGCCCTGGACGAGCATCGTCTCGCGCAGCTGGGGCGAGACCGTCTGCCAGCGCACCGAGTTGAGGTCGAGGCCGACGGCGCGGGCGAAGGCGGGGAAGAGCTGGCGGCCCGAGTCGGTCTCCGGTGCGGCGAGGATCTTGCCGGCGAGGTCCTGCGGCCGGCGGATGTTCTGGCCCTTGAGAGTCATCACCGCGAGCGGGCTTGCCTCGTAGATGATGAAGGGGGTGAACAGTGTGCTGTCAGGGTTCTCGAGGCGCAGGCGGATCGTCGGGTTGATGTCGGCGATGCCGACGTCATAGGTGCCGGCGGCGATCTTGATCGGAACGTCGCCCGAACCGAAGCCGCGGTCCATCGTCACGTTCAGCCCCTGGTCGCGGAAGTAGCCGCGCTCGAGAGCGAGCAGGAAGGGCGCCTGCGGGCCCTGGAAGGCCCAGTCGAGGCTGAACTTCACGTCGGTCGCGGCCGCGGGCAGGGAAGCGGCGGCAAGCGCAAGCCCGAAGGCGGCAGTGCGAACAACCCCCATAGTGAGCTCCCTTTTCTCACGTCGCGGGGCGTTCGATCGCCCCCCCAGTCGTCCAAAGTTAAGCAACCGGCGTGCCGGGCGCACCATCGCAGCGCCCCGGTCTGCGCCCCGATCGACTCGGCCTGCCCTGCCCTTGCCGCGGCAGCCTGCCCAAGCCGTGGGCACCACGGCAACGGTCACGCGGCGACGGCGCCCGTATCCTCGACGATCCGTCCATCGACAAGCCGAACCTGACGCCGTGCCCGCGCGGCGAGCGCCGGATCATGTGTCACGACGACGATGCTCCGTCCGTGCTCGGCGACCAGGGTCTCAAACAAGTCGAACATCGAGGCGGCGTTGCGGCTGTCGAGATTGCCCGTGGGCTCGTCGGCGAGCACGAGAGCGGGGTCGTTGGCGAGCGCCCGCGCCACGGCCACGCGCTGGCGCATGCCGCCCGAGAGTTCCTCGGGCAGTTTCGCCATCGCGTCCGCAAGCCCGAGCCGTTCGAGCAGCGCCTCGGCACGCGCCCGAAGCGCTGCCTCCTCGCCGCCTAGGCGGCGCATCGGCAGAAGCACGTTCTCGAGCGAGGTGAATTCCGGCAACAGGAAGTGGAACTGGAACACGAAGCCGAGCCGCTGCCTGCGCAGCCGCGCGAGCGCCCCTCGAGAGAGGCGGGCGGTGTCCTCGCCGTCGATCAGGACATGGCCTTCCGTCGGCCGGTCGAGCAGGCCGAGGAGGTAGAGAAGCGAGGACTTGCCCGAACCGGACGGGCCGGTGACCGCGACGAACTCGCCCCGTCCGATCGTGAGATCGATCCCCCGAACGAGGGTGACGGGCACCAGGCCCGGAAGCGTCCGCGTCACGCCGCGCGCCTCAAGCAGCGGGCTCATGCCGCCCCCCGCACGATCTCGACCGGGTTGAGAGAGGCCGCACGCCGCGCAGGAACGAGGGCGGCGACCGCGGCGGCAAGGAGGGCGAAGCCCCCGCCCGCGAGATAGGGCCAGAGTTCGCGGGCGAGGATGAACCCTCCCGTGCCGCGGATCACCCCTCCCGCCTCCTCGAACCGAACCTGGGACAGGCCGAAGATCAGCCCCTCGCCCACGAGAGCGCCCAGCACAGCGCCGGCCGCGCCGACGAGCACGCCCTCGATGGTGAAGATCCGCAGGATGTCGCCTTCGGTGAAGCCGAGGCTCTTGAGTATGGCGATGTCGCGCGCCTTTTCGTGCACCACGGTCGAGATGATCGAGTAGATGCCGAACGCGGCCACCAGCAGGATCGCGCCGACGACGCTGAACATGATCGCGTTTTGGATCACGAACAGCGACAGCACGTTCCGGTTCGCCTCCTCCCAGCTCTCCGTTCGCCAGCCATGCGCCGCCTCGATCCGACGCGCGAGCGGCTCCGCACCGCGAACGTCGTCGAGCCTGAGGCGGATCGCATTGATCACGTTGGGGCGGTTCTGAAGCACCTGGGCGAGCTTGAGCAGCACATAGGCCTCGCTGTTGTCGATCGCGGTGATCCCGGTTGCGACGAGGCCGACGACCTTGAACGCGCGCGCCGTGCCGGAGGCGGCGACCGCGGTGATGGTGTCGCCGATCCCGGCGCCGAGGCGCTCGGCAAGCCCAATGCCGAGGATGATGCCGTTGGCGGTCGCGCGCAGGTCCTCGAGCCGCCCGGCGATCATGTCCTTCTCGATGTTGCCGACGCGCCGCTCCCGCGGCGGATCGATGCCGGCGATGGTGGCGGTGACGTCGCGCGAGCCGTAGCGCAACAGCGCCGCGCCCCGCAGCCCCGGCGCGACCGCGACACCGGGGATCGTTTCGAGCTCGGCGATCAGCCCGCGCGCGTTGCGTATCCCGCGCAGCTCCTCGCGTGGCTTCACCCCGCGCACCGAGACCGCCCCGTCAGGATGCGCGAGCACGGCGGGCTGGAGCCTCGGGGCACGGTGCTCGTCCTTGATGGTGATGTGGGGGGCGACGTCGATCACCTGCGCGACGAAGTAGGTCTGGAAGCCGCGCATGAGCGAGGTGACGGCGATGAAGAACCCCACACCGAGGGCAACCCCGAGCACCGAGACGAGCGTCTGCCGACGCCTCCGTCCGAGATGCCGAAGCGCGATTGTCGCGGCCAGCATGGCCGGCCCTCAGCGTGCGGCTGCGCCGCTCGGCAGCCGCACGCGGCCGCCGTCGACGAGCCTCGGAGAAGGGTCGAGAACCACGCGCTCGCCCGGGCTGAGGCCGTCGCGGATCTCGACGCGGCGCGCCCCGCGCACCCCGACCACCACCGGAACCCGGCGCACCACCTCGCCCTCGAGCACCCACACCGCCCCGCCGGCGACGGCCGCGTCCGGAACGAGCACGGCGGAGGCGGTCTCGCGGACGATGATGTTGGCCTCGACCGTCATGCCGATTCGGAGCTTCGTGTCCTCGGGCAGGGCGATCCGCACCCGGTAGACCTTCAGTCTTGGGTCGCCCGCCGGCGTGATCTCCGCGACCTCCCCCGCCATCACCTCGCCCTCGAAGGCATCGGCGCGGATCAGCACGCGCTGGCCCGGGTGAACGCGCGGGATGTCCTCCTCGTCCACCTCGGCAGTGACGCGAAGCGGCCTTGGTTCGCCGACGATGAACACGGTCGCGGTGGTGTCGACCACCTCGCCGATCTCGCCGTCGCGACGCAGCACCACCCCTGCCATCGGAGCGCGCAGAACCGTATCGGCAAGGCGATGGCGGAAGGTCTCGACCACGGCCTCCGCCGCGCGCGCCTCGCTTTCGGCGCGGTCGAGCGCCGCGCGGGCGATGATCTCGCGTGCGGCAAGCGTGCGCAGACGCAGCGCTTCCTCGCGCAGGAAGGTCGCGCGCGCTTCCGCCTCGCGGAGCTGCGCCTCGAGCACCGTCGCATCCAGCCGGGCAAGCACCGCGCCGGCTTCGACGCGCTGCCCCTCTTCGGCGAGGATCGCGACGAGACGGCCCTTCACGGCCGGGCCGATCCTTGCCCAGGACACCGGCTCGACGGTTCCGGTCGCGTAGACCGCCTCGAGTGCCGGGCCGGTGACGGCGACGGCGGTCGCGCCGACTCGAGGCGGCAGGCTCAGGGACCACCAGCCCGCCGCTGCCGCCGCGGCGAGCACGGCGAGAAGCGCAAGCCGCGTCAGGAGTTTCCGCATCGCCGCAAGCCTAGCACGGGCATCCGCGCGCGCCTTGTCCTCGGTCAATCACCACGGGGCTTCGCCGCCGCAGGCGTGCCGCGGTCGCCGCGTGACCGCCGCTTCTGCGCCGTGGAAGGGCCAAAGGCGCGAGCGTATCGTGGCGCACATGAGAGCTCGACCGGGGACAGCCATGGCCGCGCCGCGCCTGCTTGCCAAGACCGACCTAGCGGCCTTCACCCCCGTTCTCGAGGGTGGCCGTCCCGCGATCGAGCAGCATGCGCGTCTTGTCGCCCTGCTCGCCGCACGGGGGCTGCCGACCGGCCTGTTCGCCGAGCCGGTTATCACCCGCGGGCCGGATGGCGCTCCCGCCTCCGTCTCCTGGTATGGCGAGGCTGATGCCGACCCGGTTCCGCTGTCTTCGCTCTCCCCGGCGCGGCGTGCGGAGGTAGAGCGCTCCCTCAGCTTGACGCTCGCCGCGCTGCGTCCGGCGCTCGACGACCGTGATGCCGGCGGCCTGCTCCGTCGCGCTCTCCTGATCGCGGAGCCGGATTCGATCCTCGCCGTCGATGGCGGGGTGGTGCTCGCTGGCTGGGGGCTCGTGGCGAAGGGAACCGGAGAGCAGCCGGAGGCGCTGGCCGGGCGGCTTCGGGAAGGGCTCGGCCGGTACCACCCCGCTCTCGCCTCCGCAGGCCCCGGCTTCTTCACGGGCGCCCCGCTCGCCGCTCCGCCCTCTCCCGCCGCCCCGCCTGCGCCGGCGGCCGCGCCCGCGGTGCCGCGACTCGAGACCGCCACAACGGCGTCGGCTCCCCCGCCCTCTCCGCCTCACGCCGGCGCCCGCGGCGGCGGGGGCCGGCCGGCGTGGTGGTGGATGCTTCCCGCCGCGCTCGCGATCGCGCTCCTGTTCCTGCTGCTCGGCGTCTGGCTCGGCTTGCGGATGTGCACCGCCGAATTCGCCGGGCGTGAGCTCCGCGCCGGGGTGGTGGACGAGGCGGAGGCGCGGGCGATGATCGCCCGCCAGCGCGAGGCCAACGCGCGGCTCGAGCGCGAGATCGCCGCCGCGCGCGCCGCCCTGCAGGGCGAGATCTGCCGCCCCGCGGGGCCGCTCGCGCCACTCGCACCGCGCGAGGAGGGAGGGGCATCGGAGAAGGGAACGGCGCCCAAGCCCCTGCCGATGCAGGGCGGCGCGGCCGGGGCCGAGGGGGCGGAGAAGGCGCCCGAGGAGCCCGCCCCCGCACCGGCCCCGCGCTGAGCCGGCCGGACCATGGCTGAGACGAGCCTGATCGCGACGACGGCGGCCGAGGGGCTTCGACCCCTCGCCGTCGGCGGGCAGACAGCGATCGGCGCAGTGTGGCAGATCACGGCCCATCTCCGGCGCGCGCGCGGGGCCGATCACGCCGCCCTGTTCGCCGAACCGTCGCCAGACGCCGCGCGCGGCACGATCGACTGGTACGCCCCGGGCGTCGGCGAGGCAGTGCCGCTCGCCTCGCTTCCGCCCGAGACGCGCGCCTCGGCCGAGGCAAGGCTTGCCGCGCTCTTTGCCGACATCGCCGCCGAGGCAGCCGCGCTCAAGGCATCGGCCAGGGAAGGGGACAGGCTGCTTGGCGAGCTGCTCTCGCTTGCCGTGCGCGTGCCCGACCCGTCCTTCATCCGCGTGCGCGGCACCATGCCGGTGCTCGTCGCCTGGGGGCACGAACGAGGGGGCCGCTCGGTCGGACCCGAGCTCCTCGAGAAGCCGACCGACCTCCCGCCCATCCGGCGGCCGATCATGATGCCGCCGGCACGCACGCTGCCCGCCCGCACGGCCTGGCCGTGGCTTCTGCTCGCGTCTCTGCTCGCCCTGCTGCTCCTCGCCCTGCTCCTCTTGCTCTGGCGAAACCCGTTCGGCTGGTTCGTCCTCGCCCCTCCCGCCTGCACTCTCGAACGGTCAGGCGTTGCCCTGCTCGAGCAGCAGCGCCAGGAGACCGACCGGTTCATCCACCTGCAAGAGGACCTTGCGGCGGCGCGTCGGGCACTCGGCGAGGCGCGGCTCGCCTGCCCGCCGGTCCGGCGCGAGGCCGCCCCCGCGCCAACGCCGCCGACGCCCCAGCGGAACGAGGACGCGGAGCGGGCGCGCGCTCAAGGCGGGCGCGAGGGCCAGGTGCAGGTGATCCTCGCCTGGGATGATCGAAACGACCTCGACCTCGCCATCATCTGCCCGGACGGGCAGAGGATCTATTTCGAAAATCGAAGGGCGTGTGGAGCGGAGCTTGACGTCGACATGAACGTCGAGGGAGGCCCGCGCGGGATCTCCACCCGGCCGGTCGAGAACATCACCTGGCCCGCCCAGCCCGCTCCGGGGCGATACCGGATCGAGGTCACGCACTACAGCCGAAACCCGGGCGGGCCGGTCTCGTCCCCCTTCCGGGTGACGATCCGACGCCCAGGTCAGCCGGACCAGGTCCTGCGCGGAACGGCGTCGCCTGGGCAGACCGTGCGGATCGGCGAGTTCACTGTGCCGTGAAACGCCATCTGATCCATCGCGACCGGCGCGCGGCGTTCACGCCCCTCCTTCCGCCAGGCTGGGACGAGGCGCGCGCCCGCGCCGAGCTCTCGGCGCTCGCCTCGCGCACGCTCGGGCCAGCCTGGGCAGGGATGTTCCCTGCCGCCGAAGTGGAGGACGAGATGATCGCCTGGACCGCCGAGGGCGAGAGCGTCGTCCGCTACACCGAGCTTCCGGCGGAGGAGCGGGAGCGGCTCCGCGCCTCGCTCGGGGCGGCGTTCTCGGAACTCCGCCGCGCCGCGGAGCGGGAGGGAGGCGAGTTTCCGGCTCTCGTGCGGGCCGCGCGCGAGATCCCGGCCTGGGATTTTGCCGCCGTGGTCGATGGTCTGCCGGTGGTCGCGGCCTGGGGCCATGCGGCGGCGGGGGCAACGCCGCGTGGGCTGATCGCCGCGCTCGACGACGGGGTCCCCGCCACGCCGCCCTCGACCTTCCCCACCGTGCCGGTTTTGGCGACTGTGGCAGCGCTCGCCTTCCTCGGCCTCCTCGCGTGGCTCACCCTCCCCTGGTGGGGCTGGATCGCGACACCGCCGATGCCTGCCTGCCGCGCCGACCCGGCAGGCCTTGCCGCGCTGCGCGGCCTGCTCGCCGAAGAAGGCCGGGAGGCGGAGCTTGCGGCCGAGCTCGCACGGCTCCAGGGCGAGCTCGGCCTGCGCCAGGCGGAGTGCCCGATCCCCGAACTCCCACCCGAGCCGCCGCCGCAGCGCGCCGAGCGGCCGCCTCCCCCGCCTCGGCCGGAACCGCGGCCCGTGCGCCCGCCAGACGCTGAGCCCTGCGATGTCGAGACGCGCTCGGGCGGGCGTGGCGTGACGCGAACACGTCACTATCTGGGCAATCGGCCGGGGCAGGTGACGCTCACCTACAACACACGCATCGAACCCGACCAGATCGACGTCTATTATCGTGGCCGCCTGGTGAGCAGCACCTATCGGCCGGTGAGCGGGCGGGGGCAGATCAGCTTCCCCTACCAGCCGACCGGAGGCGGGCCGGAGGCGAACGTGGTTGAGGTCGTGGTGACGGGCTTCGGGCTCACGACCCTTTGGAGCTACTCGATTGGCTGCCCGCGCTGAGGCGGGCACGGAGCGGTCGCCGCTCCGACACGGCCGCGCCATCATGGTGTGGCAAGGATGACGGGATGAGGAACGACCGGATGGCTCTCGGCTCTTTCGCTCTCGTGGCGATGATCGCGGCGGCGACCGGAGAGGCGCGCGCGCAAGCCGCGCGAGCCGAGCCGGCGGAGGAGAGCGCTGTCGCCGCCGTGCTGCGCCGCGCCGGCGTGGCGCCGACCAGGGCCGCCGTCGAGGGGCGTGACCCGAAGGCACGGGCGGAGGCGCTCGATGCGCTCGAACGCTCCTATCCCCTGCCGAGAACCGTGCTCGACCTCGAGAACCGCCTGCCACCCGACCCGAACCGGGTGATGGACCAGCTCGGCCTCGTCCGCCGGCTCGGCGCACCGGTCACCGACCTCTCCGGGTCCATCCCCACAGCGAGGCAGATCACTGATGCGCTTGCGCCCCGCTGATCCCCGCCGCCGCGCGCTCCTGATCGGCGCGCCCGCCCTGCTCGCCGCCTGCCAGGCGCCGAACGAACAGGCCGCCCGGATCGCGCAGATGACGACCCGCGGCGTGGTGCTGACGGTGAACTTCGACCTCAACTCCTACGCCATACGCCCCGATGCGGCCGAGGCGCTCGAGCCGCTCGCCGAGGCGCTGCGCGACCCGGTGCTCGAGGGGTTCACCTTCGACATCAACGGCCATACCGATGCGACCGGACGGCTCGGCCGGAACATGGCGCTGTCGGAGCTTCGCGCGGCGTCGGTGGTGGATTTCCTCGCCGCCCGCGGCGTGCCGCGCACGCGGATGCGCGCGCAAGGCTTCGGGCCGCTGCAGCCGCTGACACCGGCCAACCCGCGCGCGGCGATCAACCGCCGCGTCGAGGTGTTCGCCGTCCCTCCCGGAGGCTGACGATCGATGCTGATCCGTATTGTCCGCACCCGAAGCCTCGCGGCCACGGCCGCCGCGCTGATGCTGCTCTCCGCCTGCGCCACGACCGGGCCGGGCGGCGAGCCGCTCACACCCGCGCAGCAGCAGCTCCGCGCCCAGAACCAGCGGTTCAACGACACGGTCGCGACGGGAGTGGTGGCTGGCGCGCTCGCTCTCGGGCTGCTCGGCGCGCTGCTCGCGGGGCCGCGCAGCCGCGGCGAGGGTGCCGCTCTCGGTGCGCTTGCCGGCGCCGCCGTCGGAGGAGCGGCGGGCACCTACATCGCCGCGCGGAATGAGCGCTATGCGACGCGCGAGCAGGCGGCGCAGGCGCGCATCGCGGCGGCCAACCAGGAGGCGGCGGAGCTTGAGCGCACCGCGCTCGCGGCCGAACAGGTGGCGAAGGAGAACCGCGAACGCCTCGCCGCGCTCCAGGCCCGCGTCAAGGCCGGGCAGGCGACCGCCGCCCAGCTCAGCGCTCAGGTCGCGACGGCGCGAGAGGACCTCGCCCTGATGAACGAGGCGATCGCGCATTCGCGCAAGGTCGAAGGGGCGATGCGTGCCGACGGCGTTCCCCAGGCCGCCTCGGTGCAGGAAAGCCGCCGGCGCATGGAGGAGGCGGCGCGCGAGCTCGAAGGCGCGCTTGCCCAGCTTCCGGCGGCGTGACCGTGGCGCTGCCAAGCCCTCTCCTTCTCGCCACGCTGCTCCTGGTCGCTGCCTGCGGCGCCGAGCGGCCGGCGGCGGAGCGCGGCTTCTTCGGCGGAATCGGCGCCGCGATCACGGGCGAGGACGAGCGCCAGGCACGCGCTCGCGAGGCGGAGGCCACCGCCGCCGAGACGCGCGCGCTCCAGGCACGCGCGGCCGCGATCGAGGCCGAGCGCCGCCAGGCCGCCTCCGCCGCCGCGCTGCGCGATGCTGAACGCCGCTTGGCCGCACTTGAAGGCGAGATCGCGCGGCTCAAGCGCGCCCTCGCCGAAGCCCGGGCGGGCCGGCCGAACGATCCTCAGGGGGCGGTGCTGCAAGACCGGCTCGAGAGGCTCGACCGCGAGCGCGCCGCCGCCGCCCGGCGCCCGGACCCGGCGACCGCCGACCGGCTCGAGCGCCAGAGCCGAGAGCTCGACCGCGCCCTCGAGGCCTATGGCCGCCTCTGACCCCCTGGCGACGCCGGCTGCGCGGGGGGAGTGATGGAGGCTGCGGCGAGGATCTCGCGTTCGGCCGTCTCCGGTGTGGGCAGACGGCCGAGCTTCACCGCGCGCATCTGCCGCCCCGCCAGGGCGGCGAGTTCCGGCATCAGGGAGAGGCGCCGCGCCCGCATCTCCTCGACCACCACGCGCTCCTGCGCGGCGATCACGGAGGCAGGCGCTTCGGCCCCCTCGCGGATGATCCGCAGGTAGGCGTCGAGCACTTGGCCGATCGCACCCGGCGTGTCCTCGATCCGACGCGCGAGCGCGGCCGAGGCGTTCGCCACCGGCGGACGTGCCTCGGCCGGCAGGAGTGGACCCATCCCGTCGAGCAGGCCGCGGATCGCCCCGAACACCGCCAGGTTGCCGCGCGCCAGAGCGACTGTCCGGGCGAGCGTGGCGGCCGCCTCGATCTGCGCCTTCAGAGCCGCCGCCTCCTGCTCGGCGCGAGCGCGGCTCTCCTCGGCTAGCGCGGTCTCCACTCGCGTGATCCCGCGCCTGAGCGCCTCGTCGGCGGTCTCGCGCTTGAGCGCGGCGAGAAGGCTGGCGGGGTTCTCGGCCGCTCTCTCCCGCCCCCTCGCCTCCGCCTCGACGGCACGCGCGAGCGCCTCGGGCGTGGTGTCATTCACCATCACGACGGCCCCGAGCGCCACCCTCAAGCCGATGGTGCGAAGCGCAAGCGGCGCACCCGTGCGCGGGTTGAACGGGGGATACTCCTCGCGCAGGGAGGAGCGAAGCTGCGCCTCCTCCGTCAGGATGTGCCCGCCGCGCGCCACCACCCCGCCCGCCTGGCCGTGCGGGCGGCCGACAACGGTCAGACGGTAGGGCTCGAGCACCCATTCGGCGACGTTGCCGAGCATGTCATGCAGCCCGAGCGGCCCCGGCTTGAGGCTGCCCACCGCGCGCACCCGCCCGGCGGCGGAGGCAGGCCCGGCGAACCAGGCATGCGCCGCGAGGCCCTCGGCGAAGGGCGGGGTGCGCGCAGAGAACTCCCCCTCGCCCACGGAGGTGCCGCCGCGGGCGGCGTATTCCCACTCTTCCTCCGTCGGCAGGCGCGCGAAGGCGAGTGCCTCGCCGCGCCGCGGCAGGGACTCGCGCGCATGGCCGAGCCACCAGGCCGAAAGCCGCGCTGTGAAGGCGACGGCGTCGAACCACGAGACCTCAGCTTTCGCCACTCGCCCCGCCTCGGACGGAGTGGGGCAGGAGGCATCCATCACGGCTGCGTACTGGTCGCGCGTGACCTCGTACTTGCCAAGCCAGTAGAGACGCTTCCCGCCTTGCTCGAACGGCCCGGCGATATGGGCACGGCGCGGGAACTCGGCATAGTCGGCTCCGGTCTCGGCTTGGCCGAGCGTAACCGCACGGTCGGCGAGCGGCCCCTCCCCCATCGGCGTCTCGACGGGACGGAACGCCATGCGCCCGCCGCAGGGCAGGGGCAGAACGAGATCGTCGCGCAAGGGAGCCGGGTTCCAGAACGCCTCCGGCCAGGGTGGCTGTGCGGCGGCAGGCGGAGGCAGAAGCAGAAGCAGAAGCAAGAGAAGGGAGATGAGGGCCTTAGGCATCGCGGACCCCCTCCCCTGGCGCGATCCGCGCCGCGCGGCGCGCCGCGACGCCGGCGGCGGCGAGCCCTCCCGCGAGCGTGGCCGCGGCGGCAAGCGCGAGGTCGCGCGCGCTGATCACGGAAACGGGCCTGCCCTCGGCGACGGCAAGATCGAGACGGTTGACGAACCCCTCGAGCCCGAGCGCGACGAGCGCGGCAAGCGCCGAGCCGGCGAGAGCGAACAGCGCGGCTTGGGCCGCGGGAAAGGCAACGAGCCCGCGCGCCGACAGCCCCATCAGGCGCAACAGCGCAAGCTCGCGACGCTTGCGCTCGACATTCGCATACAGCCCGACCCCGAGCCCGACGAGATAGCCCGCACCCCCGAGCGCGGCGATGGCCGCAAACAGGGCGGCGAGGTTCCGGTCGAGCGCGAGCAGGGCGGCGACGTCCTCCGCCCGTGTCGCGACGTCGATCCCCTGGCGTCGCAGGTCGCGGTCGATCGCGACCACGTCCTCGAGCGTTCGGGCATAGAGGCGAAAACCCGCGTAGAGGCGCGCCGGGTCCGGCTCTGCCTCCGCTGGCGGCGGCTCCGGCCCGATCAAGCCGTCCTGGAAATCCTCAACGAGCAACAGAAGCGGCAGCGGCAGGAACGCCGCCTCGCGGCCGAAGGAGGCGGGCGGCGCGACGGCGGCGACGGTGACGGAGAGGGCGAGCGTCTCGCGTGCGCCGCCCATGATCCGGTCAACGCGAAGCCGGATCGTTTCGCCAGCTGAGACACCGAGCCGGTCGGCGAGCGCCCGCGACAGCACCGCCTGGCGCCCCGACGGCGTGGGGAGACCCGCGAGCAGCGGGTCGCCCGGGGCGGTCGCGAGAAGCTCCCCCCGAACCGGGGCGTCGGGCGCGTCGAGACGCGCCAAGCCGCCGATCGCGGCAAGCGTTCGGGTTCGGGGGATGACGAAGGCGACATCTGGCCGCGCCCGAAGCGCGGCTAAGAACTCCTGGTCGAAGCTGCGGTTGGCGATGTTCACCACCTCGCGCGCGCGCGGGCTCGCCGTCAGCCCCTCGCGGATCGCCGAGACGATTCCCGCCTTCAGCCCCGCGAGCACGATCAGCGGGGCGAGGACGGCGGCGATGCCGATCACGGTCGCGAGCGACAGCCGCATCTCGTGCCGCGCATCGGCGACCGCGAGCGCGACCGCGAGCCGGGCCTCAGCCATGGCAGAGCCTCGAGCGGCTCTGGCCATGCACGGGCGTGATCGGCACCACCGGAAGGCCGAAGCGCAGGGCACGGTCGGGGTCGTGGGTCGCGAGCAGGAGCGCCGCCCCGCTCGCCGCCGTCTCGCGCACGAGGAGGTCGAGCACTGTATCGGCCATCTCGGGGTGCAGCGCGGCCGTCGGCTCGTCGGCGAGAACGAGTGCGGGGCGGTGGCTCAGCGCGCGGGCGATCGCCGCACGCTGCCGCTGCCCGACCGAGAGCGTGCCCGGCATACGCCCGAGCAGATCGGCGATCCCAAGCGTGGCGGCGAGCGCCGCGACCCTGCCCCCGTCTTCGCGTCCGGCAAGGCGTTGCGGCAGCGCGATGTTCGCCCGCACCGTGACGAAGGGGAGCAAAGCACCGCTCTGCAGCACGTAGCCGATGCCGCGCGCGCGCAGACGCGCAAGTGCCTCCCCGTCGCCTGCGCGCCAGAGCGGAGCGGCATCCTCACCCGCGAGCGCGAGCCGGCCCGCACGGTCGGGCTGCACGGCGAGAGCGGCGAGATCAAGGAAGGTGCTCTTACCGGAGCCCGAAGCGCCGGCGACCGCGATCGCCTCGCCGGCGCGCAGCACGAAGCGATCGACCTCGAGCGCGAAGGCGCCGGCGCCCGAGCCGTTGGTGCGCACGAGGCCCTCGATCTCGAGCGCAGGCGCGCTCACGGCAGGGCGGAAAGCGGCACGGGATACATCGCCTCGTTCGGGCTTCGCGCCCGATCGAGATTCACCCAGAGCTCCGGTTGCCGGGCGAACTCCTCGTAGAGCCTGAGCTTCGCGGCGAGCGCGTTGATGATCTCCCGCCGCGCGCCCGCTCCCATCGTCACCCACTCGTCCTGGGTGATGTCCATGATCGCGGAGCGGTAGGGGAGGCCGTCGAGATAGTCCCCGAACACACCGGCCACGCGCTGCAGCTCGGCGATCCGCCTCGGGTCGCGCGAGAGCGCGGCGGCGAGGCCGCGGAGCCGCTCGAAGAACGTCTCGGGCGCGAGCCGCCCGGCCGTGCCGGCCTCGATGATGCCGCGAAGCGTGCTTGCGAGATCGGAGAGCTGGTTTCGCGTCAGAAGCACGCGCACCTCGAGCGGGCGGCGCACGGGCGACGGATCGGTCCAGTCCTCGTCCACGGTGAAGGCGCGGATGAGCTCCGGTGCTGTCGCACCGGTCGCGCGGCCGAGCCAGGAGAGCCGCATCGCATGCGCGACGACCGCCGTCTCCTCGGCGATCCGCCTCTGGGTCGCGTTGCGTGCGGGCGCGAGCCCGCCGATCGGCCTGCCGACCGTGTCGGCGACCTGCTGCAGGATCGCGTCCGTCAGCGTATCGACCACCTCCCCGAAGAGATCGAGCCTTCCTTCCGGAACCGGATAGTAGAGCGGGCCCACGCCCGGGAACTCCGTCAGCCGGCGCCATTGACGTTCGGCGCGGGCATGGTTGTGCCGCCCCTCCGGCGTGCGGAGATGGATCGCGTAGATCGCCACCTGCTTCGCCTCCGACCGGGCGAGAGCACGCAGTCCCTCGACCGTGAGCCCGGTGGAGGAGCGCGGGTCGGGCGCCTCGTGGGTTCCAGCATCGGTGATCAGGATGATGTAGCGGCCGCCGAACTCGCTCCACTTGATCTCGTCGAGAGCGGTCTTGAGCCCGGCGAGAGCGTCCTCGTCGAACCCGTCGGTCGAGACCGTCGCCTCGCGGATGTCGGCGATGCGCCCGAGCAGCGCATCGGGCGCTTCGCGGAAATCGGGGAGCGCGACGAGGCGTGAGGTGTATTCGAGCGCCGGCCGGCCTTGCATGGAATCGCGGTACACCACCATGCCGAAGCGGAAATTGTCGCGCACGGCCGTATCGCCGATCCGCTTCACCACGCGCGCGATCGCCTCGCGGGTTCGGGCGATGTAGGGCTCCATCGAGATCGTGGTGTCGACCACGAACACCACCGCGCCGCGGAAGTCGCGCAGAGCCTCGGGGCTTGTGCGCGCTGCGGCCTCGCGGGCGGGGGCGCTGATCACCTCGAGCAGGCGCGCCGAGGGGCCGCGCTCCGGCTCCATCAGACGCGCCGAGACGATGGGCAGCAGGTAGAACTGGCGGGTGATGTCGACGAAGCTCTCGGGCTCGAGCGCGATGACGGGGCCGGAGGGCGGCGTGGCTGCGGCGGCGGCGCGCCAGGCGGCGGCGCGCGCGGCGCGATCGGGCGCCGTCCAGGCCTCGCGCACCGTCTCGGCGTCGCGGAAGAACATCGCCCGGTCGCGGCCTGCCGGGTTGGTGAAGGCGGCGATCATGGTGTGCCGCCACTCGATCGCCGCCGAGGCACGGAGGAAGCCCGCCGTTCGCCCCTCCGCCCCCTCTCCCACCTCGAGCCAGGCCCCCTCCCCCTCCCCGCCGCGTGCGTAGACGTAAAACACGCTGAAGCCGGGGACGGGGCGGCCAGGAGCGTCGGGGCGCGGAGCGAGAGTCGCTCCGGGGCGGGTGATCACGCGCTGGTAGAGCGTCGTCGTGCCTTCGACGAGCAGCGGCCGGCGCGCTTGCGCCTCCGCCTCCGGCGCGACCACGACGGCCTGCCACAGCAGGGCGACGCATAGCACCACGCGCGCGAGAAGCGTCATCGGCTGCACCTCCTTAGGGCCAGAACTCGGCAAGCGCCTCCGCCGCGGTGGCGTTGCCGGCAGCGGCGGCCGCTTTAAGATACGTCCGCAAAGCCTCGCGCAGGGGCAACACCTGCGTGTCCCCTGCCTCTGCGGCGCGTCGGTAGTAGAGGGCCGCCTGGCGTAGGTCGGGCGCGGTGAAGGGCCGGCCGGGCTGGAAGCCGTTCGGGTCGTAGAGCCGGCCGAGAGCCGTGTAGGCAGCGGCGACGCCGCGATCGGCCGCCTCCTCGAACAGGACCAGCGCGTCGTCATGCCGCCCCGCCGCCTGGCGTCGCAGTGCGACCGCGAGGATTCCCTCCGCGCTCGGGGCTCGCGCGACCACCTCCGGCAGGGAAAGCCCATCGGTTCCCTCCGGCCAGGGGGGAGGAGGTGGTGGGGCGGGCGTTGCCGCCGGAAGCGAGGCGAGCGGCGCCGGCTCGTCGCCGGAAAGCCACCACAAGGCCGCCCCGGCAGCGCCGGCCACCACCACGGCGGCGAGCGCGGCCGGAACGAGCGGGACGCGCCGCCGGCGCGCCGGGGGCTGGACGGGCGGCGGAGGTGGAAGGCTTGAGGGCATGACCGTCGCGTCGTCGCCGCCCGGGGGTGGGGCCGTCGCGGCGGGACCTCGCGCTGTGTCCGCCGCGCTGCGCCCGGCCACGGCGAGCGCACGCGTGTCGTCGCCCGCGTCATAGACGGGGATGTCGGCAGGCCAGAACAGCGGCAGGTCGCGCCCGAGCGCCGGCAGCCTCAGGGTGAGCGGCCCAGGCTCGATGTGCCGCACGAGAGCGGGCCCGAGGATGATCACCGGCGCCCCGCCTTCGCTCTCCACCGCCGCCGGCTCGAGCACCGCCTCGCCGAGCTGCCAGCCGCGCGGGCCGAGATGGGCCGCCGGATAGCCCTCGCGCATCAGCCCAAAGCGCAGATCTGCCCCCTCCGCAACGCCGCGAAGCACGATCCGCGCGTGCCCGAGCGGGCGTGACGGGTCTGCCTCGGCACGAAGCGGTGGCGGCATGGCGTCTCAGGCGGCGGCGCGCAGCGTGCCGAGGATGCGCCCGAGGCGCGCGTTCGCCTCCGCGTTCACCTGGCCGCCGAAGGCGTGATCGACGTTGAGGTCGATCAGCTTCGCGAAGGCGGTGATCCAGTCCACGGTGAACGTGGCCTCGAAGGGAAGCGGGGTGGGGCCGAGGGCGGGGATGTCCTCGGCCGCCTCGCGGGCGGCGAACACCGCCCGCCCGTCGCGCGGAACCTTCGGCCGCTCCGCCTCTGGCACGCGGTCGAAACCGAGGAAGGCGACATGGTCGTTGATCATGCGCTCGGCCACCATCACCGGCCGGATCAGGCTGTCGGAGAGCCGCTCGTGGAAGCCCGCCAGCGAGCGCACGCGGCGCGCGATCTCCTCGCGCAGGCCGCGCGTCGAGGCTCCGGCCTCGATCTGTGTGGCGATGAACACCGCCGCATCGCGCGGCAGGCGCAGGAACCCTAGCGTCGCCTCGTCGGCAGCGAAGGCGGCGAGCCGCTCGCCCCAGGTCTCGAGCGCCGCCTCGGCCAGGCGGTCGGCCATGTCGGTGGCGCGCGCGGCCGGTGCGGGGGTCGCGTCCTCACCAAACAGGCTCGCGAGCTCTGAGGCGAGAGCGTCTTCGGCGACGGCGGCGCCGACAATCGCGGGTTTCGCCGCCTCCTCCGGCGCGGCAAGAAGCAGGCGCCTGAACGCCGCCTCGAGCGCCTCCGCCTCCACCATCATCGCCTTCAGCATCAGGCCGAAGCGCTGTGCGGCCGCTGCGGCGGCCATCGCGCGGGCGGCCTGTGCGCCTTCTGCGCGGCGCTTCTTCCGTTCCGCCTCGCGATCGTCACTGACGTGGAACGGATCGAGCCTTTGTGCCATCGTGCGGGCGAGCGCGGCAAGGCGCGCCGCCACCTGGCCGCGCTTGAGCGCAGGGTTGCACACGGGCGCGAGCCGCTCAGCAAGGTAGCTCACGCCGCCGTCGTTCAGCCGCATCGCCTCGTCCCAGGCGCGGGCCGGGTCGGCGAAGTGCCGCTTCACCGCCTCGGTGTTGACGAACTCCTCGCGCAGCCGCGCCACGCGATCGGGTTCGCGCACGCCGATCTCTCGCCGGGCGGCGTCGTAGTCGAGCAGGCCCTTGTTGATGAAGTTCGGGTTGCGCAGCCAGAACGTGTTGTCGAACGGGCGCCCGGGCGTCCATTCGAGCGGCCATTGATGGTCGAGCGCGAGGTAGCGGGTGATGCTCGCCTGGATCCGCGCCGTCCAGCGGTTCATCCCCTCGCCCGTGCCGACGTCCGACTTGCCCTGCGCCTCCTCGAACTCGGCGTCGAACTTGGTCAGAACGAGAAACAGGGCGGTCGGCTGCCGGGCCCGCTCCTCTGCCGTGGCGCCGTGCGTGGCATCGACCCACTCGCGCACCATGTTCGGCAGCGTGCGCACGTCCTGGTTGGAGGGCCCGATGCAGAGCAGCATCGCGGTGAGCTCCTGGTCGGCGACGTAGCGCTGGTAGAGATAGGCGACCTTGCCGCGCAGATAGAGGGGGGCGAGCTTCGCCGGGTCCCTCAGGTAGCCCTCCGGATCGCTCAGCACTTCGCGTGAGCGGGCGCCCGGGAAGTCGAGCAGGTCGGTCGAGGCCATGAAATCCCACGGGAGTTCGGCGAGCGTCAGCCGCAGCTCGGCGATCAGCGCGGTGACGACGGCGCGCGGCAGCGTCGCCGTCCGTCCCGAACGGGTGGTGACGGGAAGCGGGTTGCCGGGATCGGGGGCGGCGAGTGTGTCCAGCGTATCGACGTTGATCACGCTGATCTCGCGCGGCAGGAGTGCGGCGAGCGGCAAGAAGGCCTCGTCGGGGTCGCCCAAGCACTCGAGCGCCTCGGTCAGGCGCCGAGCGGTGGCGGTGAAGGCGGGAAGCAGGTTCCACAAAGGCGCGAACAGCTCCGCCCGGTCGGCCACCGACAAGAGCGGCGCAAGCTCAGCCGCCTCGCGCCAATAGGCGCCACCGAGGGTGAGGATCACCGGGTGGCCCCGGAAATAGCGCTCGAAATACTCCTGAAGATCGTAGACGAGGTCCTCGTCGAGGCCCTTCGCCGGGGCGGAGCGCGCGCGCGCGGCGAGCCCCGAGAGGTGCTTCGCCAGAGCCTCGGGCGCGAGCGGGGTGATGGAGTCGCGGTTGAAGTCCTCGAGGAAGGAATTGCCGAGGATCTTCACCACGTCCGTCTGCGTCAGCATCCGCACCGTGACCGGGGCGCCGGGAAGCCCGGGCGTGGGGCGCATGGTGAACCGGGTGACGAGGCCGGTCGCCTCCTTGCCGCCTTCCGGGTTGATCCTGCGCACGAAGTCGACCGTCTCGGCCCCGAACACGGCGGTGACCGGGTTGGTGCCCTTCCGCGCCAGAGCCGAGATCAGGTAGCTCTTCCCGGCCTGGGAGGGGCCGAACACCGAGACGCACATCGGCCGCTGCGCGGCGGCGGCGAGCTTGCGCGCGGCAAGCCCGAAGCGTCGGAAGTCGCGCGCAAGCGCCGGCGCCGCTTCGCGGACCACCGCGCCGTTCTCGGCGATCCAGCCGAGCGCCTCGGCGGCCGCCTCGGCGACGGAGGCGCAGCGCGCGGCAAGCGTCGCGTCCTCTGGTGCGAGGCCCGCTGCGATGCCGGCGGCGGTGTCCGACCCTGGGCTCATTGTCTCCCGTTCATGGCACGGTCAGTGCCCCGGTGTCGCGCCAGTAGCCGGCCTCCTCCTCGAGCGTCTGAAGCCTCAGCGTCACCTCGCTCGTGCGCAGGTTGTCACCCTCCGCATCGACCACCTCGGTGACGCGGAACTCCTCGCGCCTGAGTTCGGCGTCCGGTGCGTCGGGGTCGATGTCCGACCGCTCGATCGTGACGGTGAGCGGAAGCGCGAGGCGGCGGACGGAAGCGGGGTTGGCGAACTCGATCCGGTAGAGGCGGGTCGCTGTCCATCGCTCGAGGTCGAGCTGGCGGAAGCCGAGGAAGGCCGGCGCGGCGAAGGGGATCCTGAACGACACCCCCTGCCCCTGCGGCCGCGCGGCGAGGTCGGGCTCGCGCAAGAGCACGTTCGCGTCGCGGATCTGTCCAGTCTGGTCCATCAGCCCGAAGAAGCGCGCGGTCGAGGCCATGGCAAGGCGCGAGGAGCGGAGCAGGAAGCCCTCGAGCCGCCCTTCGGCGGTGGCCGAGATCATCGCCCCGACCGCCGCGGTCGTCTTCGGGTCGGAGATGTGGCCCGAGGGGTCGCGGAACGGGTACCACTGCTCGACCGCGTAGGCGTCCATCGCGACGATGCGGTGGGGCGGCACAGGCAGCCTCGAGGTGACCACGTCCTTCACCGCTCGCAGGCGCGACGGGCGGCCGGAGAGCAGAAGCACGTCGACGTCGAAGGCGTGCACGACCTCGGTGAGCTCGGCGAGAACCGGGCCGAGTGCGGCGACGACGACCGAATCGATCTGCGCCGCGGTGGCGGAGAACACGACCTCGCCGAAGCGGAACCCCGTCGCACCCCGTGCGGCGGCGAGGTCCTCGAGATGCGCGATTGCGCGCTCCCCGGCCGGAAGCCCGGCAAGCAGTTCGGCGGCCGGCGCACGCAGCACCTCCCCCCCTTCCCGCCCGCGCAAGCCCTCATAGGCGCGCAAGGAGGCGATGCCGATCGGCTCGAGAACGAGCGCCACGAACTGGCGGGCGAGGTGGCGCTCCTGCTCGCTCTGCCCGGCACGCGCTCCGGCCAGAAGCTCGCGCAGCATCGCCTTCGGCCCTCTCGTTCCTGCGGCGGCAAGAGCCGCCTCGAGCTGCGGCAGAAGGATGGTCTGGATGACCGCCTGCAGCACCTCATCGCCGGCGATCCGGAACCCCTCACGGAAGTTCTGCTTCGGCGTGATCGCCTGGCCCTCGCCCGCGGTGTAGGTCGCGACCATCAGGTCCGTCGTGCCGCCGCCGATGTCGATCGAGGCGATCCGCAACGATGGCCCCGGGCCGTAGCGGGGGCGGACGCGGCCCTTGAGCTCGAACAGGAGTCTCGGGTCGGAGCGGAGCTTCCAGCGGCATTCGTTGTAGAGCCAGACGAGCTGTGTTGCCGTCGCCTCGTCGAGGCTTGCGATGATTTCCGGCTTCGACGCGGGCCGCGGCAGGGCCGGATCCGCCCGTTCCTCGCTCCAGCCCATCAGCTTCCAGGCGAGATCGACGGCGGCGCGGGCACGGTCCTTGAGGATCCTTTGCTCGGCGAGCGGCATCGCCGGCGGCAGGGTGAGCACGAGGCGCCGCAGCCGCCGCGGCACATGCACCGAGCCTCGGGCGGCGCGGATGTCGGGGGCGTTCATCTGCACCGCCGCCTGCATCAGGATCTCGGCGAGCATGAAGGTGGTGAGCGAGGAGCGCGAGAAGCGCGCCCGGGAGGCGGCGGGAAGGCGGTGCCCTATCGTCTCGAGAACCTCACCCTCCTCGCTCACATGCTCCATGAACGGCCCGCTCACCGGCGGCTCGGTGGTCGTGCCGTCGGCGCCTCGGCCGTTGAAGCGCCAGGCGAGAGCGGTCGGCCGTGTGTCCCACAGATAGCGCTTCGGGGAGGAGAGCCCCGTCGCACCCTCGTTGCCGCGCGCATCGGCCGAGAGCCGGACCGCCTCGGGCCCTACGCGAACCGGGCTTGCCCAGTGGAACGCGTTGGCGCGGCCGGAGCGTCGGCTCAGCGCATCTCGGCCGAAGCTTGCGCGCGCGAACTCAACCCTGCTCTCGAAGGGCTGTTCGTAGACGCGCTCGGGCGCAGAGAGGTCGCGCAGGCGCAGCACATAGCCGTTGTTGAAGTCGAGCGGACGGTCGGGGTGGTCCTCGACCACGATGCCGCAGGTTCGGGCATTGCCGATGTCGAGCACGAGATCGACATCGATCGGCCGGTAGGTGGGGACGAGCCCGGAGGAGGCCATCACCTTCACCCGGGGCATGCTGCCCCACTCGTCGAGGATGGCAAGCAGGGTGAGCATGCGCGCCCAGTGCTCGGCCCGCCACGTCAGGTCCTCGGGCCTGAGCGGGCGGCCGCCGCGCGCCGCCTGGCGTGCCTCGCGGAAGTTCGCCTCGAGCCACTGGTCGACCCAGAGCTCCTTGAGGAACCAGGCGTTCTGGGCTCCCTCGACGGCCAGCGCATACTCCGTCTCCTCCGCCGTCGGCGCGAGCGCGACATAGGGCGTGCCACGCGGCAGGAGGCCGGTGTCGAAGGCGAGTGTGATCGCATGCGTGTTGCCGGCCCGGTCCGGCTCGGGCAGCGGGGCGATCCGAAGCCGTGCCCAGTTGGTCGGCCCCTCGTCGAGCGCGAGCCCGCCATCGGGGCGCGGGCCCTTGACCTGGAAATAGGGAAGCGGCGTCCAGGTGCCGAGCGCCGGCTCAAGCGCCTGGGCGCGGCCGATCTGGTAGATCCGGTCCTCGGGCGGTCGCGCCCCGGTCACCGGGTCGAACAGCGTGCCGTCGCGGTCGGCCTCGAGCATGCGCAGGATGATCCGCGGCCGCCCGTCCGGCCCGGGCTCCTCGCGCAGCTCCTCCTCCCAGAATGACCGTGTGAGCCGCGGCAGCGCGGCGAGGTCGCAGCGCAGATCGACGATCTGGATGCCGCTCTGCGGCACCAGGCTGACAAGGGGGCGGCTGCGGGAAGGGGGCTCTGGGACGGGCACGACTCTGGTCCGGGGCGCAAGGCGGCTGCTGCGGCGCGGCGCCGCCGGTTCATCGCAGAAGATGATGGCGGAAGCGTGCGCCTCAGCCAAGCACAGGCGCAGGACGCGGCGCGCGCCCTTGCGCCGTGGCTGCCGCTCCGGCCAGGATCGTGGCGATGAGCGAGGCCGAGATCGTCCCTCTCGGGGCCGACCCGAGAGAGGAGCGCCGCGCCTCCCGCAGGCAGGCGATACGCATGGTCGCCCCGATCGGCGCCGCGCTTCTGCTCGTGCTCTCGGTGATCGGCCTTCTTGTTGCCGCCCACGAGAGCAACGCCGCGGCGCTCTCGCCCTCTCGGATGAGCTGCTCGAAGGGCTCGAGCGGCGGATCGTGTTGCGCGTCGCCAAGTGGCTCGACCCTGCCGAACGGGCGCTGACGCTCCTGCACACGATTCATGCCGATGAGCGGCTCGGGCCCGTCACGCGCGACGATGCCGAGCGGCTCTCGTTGAGCCTGTTGCGCACGGTGCCCTCGATCGCGCTCGTGTCGCTCGCTTCCCCGAACGGGAATTATCTGTTGCAGCGCCGCAACGCCGAGGGCGGGTTCGACACCAAGACGATCGAGGAGCATCCCGGGCCGCGGCGTGTCACCTGGGTGCGGCGTGACCGAAACAACGCCGTCCTCGCCGTCGAGGAGGACCCGTCCGACACGTTCGATCCGCGCACCCGGCCATGGTATCTCGCGGCGGTCGCAAACCCCGGCGTGGTCTGGACCGAGCCCTACATCTTCTTCACCGATCGCGCGCCGGGGGTGACGGCCGCGGTCGCCTTCCGCCGCGACGGCGAGGTGCGCGGCGTGTTCGGCGTCGACATCCGGCTCGACGACCTCTCCACCTTCCTCGCGCGGCTCGAGATCGGCCGGACCGGCCGTGCCGTGCTCATCGACCGGGAGGGCAGGATCGTCGCCCATTCGGATGCGTCGCGCACGGTGCGCGAGCAGGAGGGCGCGCTGGTCCGCCCGCGGCTTGACGAGCTTGGCGACGCGGTGCTCGCGCGAGCCTTCGGCCTCTGGCGCGTCAACGGCCACGGCCGCTTCACCTTCT
>Ga0209017_10000065_pt1 | contig 96590 bp, 87 predicted proteins | sample YNPBryunderm2012_FD_185812 | JGI IMG/M metagenome (GOLD analysis project Ga0209017, IMG submission 185812) | Anoxygenic and chlorotrophic microbial mat microbial communities from Yellowstone National Park, USA - YNP Bryant MS undermat 2012... ... | reverse complement strand
CCGCCCGCGCTCGCGTACCCACTGCTCCGAAGGTGGGCGGCGATTGAAGCGCGGGTCACTGACGCCCCACGGGTCCCAGTTTTGCGCCACAGCCGGTTGCGGTGTTCCAGCCAGAAACAACACACCAAACAACACGGCGCTCCAGATGAAGATTCGGCTTCGCAGGGTGGTCATCATCGCGTTGTCCTCCACGATCAAAGATGTTCACCTGCCATGGAGAATAACCCGCGTGCCACAGCCCGGACATGGGCGTTTTTCAGGCGTTTTTCGGGTTGACCAACAGGTTTCTACAATACCTTCCCACAATGAGTAACCCATATCGTGCAGCGCTGTTTGGACGGACACCCCAAACCGTCACCAAGCAGCCCCGGGGTAAGGCGCAGAAAACTAACTCCGTGCCCTTCTACAGCCTTCAATCGTACTGGATTGGCATACGCTGCCAGAGACCCAAAGGAAAGGCGACAGATGACACTCTGCCGGGTTTCAAGCCATCATTCAGAAACTGTCTCAGCCGGGAAAACCTATGACTTTCCGTTTCATCTTATGGCTTAGCCTGTGTGGGCTGGTGGGCGGCTGTCTCAACGTCCATCCGGCGCAATCCAATGCCCTCTGCTTGGTCTTACCAGCCACACGCTGTCACGCGGCAGCCTGACACGTACTTACTCGTCCACTGGGCCCGGTCGCCTGGGCCACAACGCTCCCTTACCCCGTCGTCTTCGTGCTGCAGGGCGGCGGGGGCGCAGGCGCTCAAGAACTGGAACGCCACCCCGGTTTTGCCCAACTTGGTGAACAAAGTGGAAGTATGCCGATGGACGTGTCAGGAAGCTACCCGCGAAGTCATGCTTTACACCATGGCGGTCACAAAATACCCGGCAGCCAAACGCCCAAGGCTTCTCGCCATTCTCAGAAACAGGTGGATGGAATTCAGCTCACTCAAGTCATTTGGGAATTCTTTGCCCGGCATCGCCGCCGGTAACAGAACCAGCCACTGTGCTGAACGTGCTTTTCAGCCCGTTTTCTGGCCGGCAGACTTACACGTACGAACTTCAGTTTCATTTTCCCAGGCAGGTGGCCAACCATGGTGCACGTCATCAACCGCCAACGCCATGAACGCCTTGACCGCGCCGGGCTGGCGCAACTTGCTCAGGCAACGCTGGAGGCCGTCCTCGGCCCCCGTCTTGCGGCGGCCGTGGATGTCAACCTCGTTTTCGTTGGCGACAACGCCATGCGACGGCTCAACCACATTTACCGGGGCGTGGACGCCCCAACCGATGTCCTGTCTTTTGTCCATCTGGAACTGCCTTCACCTTATACCCACCGGCGGGCTCAACGCGAAGCCTGGTTTTTCAGCCGCCCAGAAACAGGTTTGGACGAAGAGCCCCCACTTTTAGGCGAGGTTATCATTGCTACCCCGACAGCGCGACGCTACGCCGAACGCCATGCCTTGACATGCGCAGAAGAAATCCAAAGACTCGTCATCCATGGCATCATTCACCTGTGTGGGTACGACCACGAAACTGATGCCGGACAAATGACGCGCTTGGAGCGTCGGCTTCGGCGACGGTATCTGCAGGCCGTCGCAAGGATGCAACCGGCTCAGCCTTGAACGGCACATTTGTGCAACGGGTGGGGTACTATACGTCGCTTTATGGAGTATGAGCTAGCCTTTGCGTTTCTGACCATTGGCGGCTTGTTTTTCTTGGCCCTCGTTGAAAGCGCCCACGGCTCGATGTCTGAAGTCACCCTCCGCTCACTGGCTGTTGAGTTACCCGACCCCTCGCCGCAGCGGGCTTTTTTGCGTTACTTGCTGGGCCACCGGCTAGACTTCTGGCTGAGTCTTTCACTTGGCCTTCAGTTGGGGACCCTGATCCTGACAGCCCTAGCCGTCTTGCTGGCCTACCGTTTCTCCTCTCCCTGGGCATTACCTGTGGCGCTAGTTGCGACCCTTTTTCTGGTTATACCGGCCCGCCAAATCCTGCCGCGTATTCTCGTCCAAAATCAGCCTGAAGCATACCTAATCCGACTGCTGCCTTGGTTTCGGGTGTACTTTCAAGCCGTCCAGCCGCTTGTGCGCCCCATGCGGAAGCTTATCCAGCGATTTCGCGTAGAGCCAGAGCGCAGCCTGACCCCAGACTCAGCACCTCCTACTGAAGGCGAGAGTATTCAGGCGCTGATTGATGTCGGCGAAGAAGCAGGCATCATTGAAGAAGATGAAGGTGAACTCATCCAGTCAGTCATCGAGTTCAGCGACACGGCTGTGCGAGAAATCATGACGCAGCGCCCTGACATCATTTCAGTTCGTGCGTCAGCTACTGTCCGCGAAGCCAGTGAAACCATGACGCGCGAACGACACTCACGGCTGCCGGTTTTCGAGCAAGACTCTGATGACATCGTTGGCTTTGTCTTTATTCGAGATGTTTTGGACTGCCTGCTCCACGGACGCGATCAAGAGCCAGTGCGCAACATTGTCCGGCCGGCCTACTTTGTGCCTGAAAGCAAAGGTATTGCCGATTTGCTTGAAGACATGCGCAAGGCTTCGGTCCAGATCGCCCTGGTTATTGATGAATACGGTGACGTGGCCGGGCTAGTTACGATAGAGGATATCCTCGAAGAAATTGTCGGTGAAATCCAGGATGAAGACCAACCGTCGGGTGAAGATGAAGTTCTGATGGAAACGGACGGTGCCTGGCTGGTCCACGGCAGTACGGAGATTCGCAAGATCGAACTCGTCACAGAACGCGAGCTGTCCAGCGATGACTTTCAAACGGTCAACGGTTTTATTGTCTCCGCGCTGGAGCGGGTACCTTCGACAGGTGAACACTTTATTGTCCGTGGGCTGGAAGTTGAAGTTCTCGAAAGTGATGGGCGGGCTATTCGGCGCGCCCGCCTCCGTAAAGCTCCCCAAACCTCACCACCGACTGAAGAAACTTAGTGTGGACTCGCCCTGCTGGACGGCTCGGAAGCGGCGCAGCTCACCTAAGGTTTCGGCTATGGCTTGCTTGGCGTGGTGTTCAACTATGAACCAGCCGTCTTCGGCAAGAAGTGGGCAGTTGCCCACCAAGGCCAATAGCGGCTCATAAAGCGATGAAGCATAAGGTGGATCACAGAAGATAAAATCAAAGCGGCGTCCAGCCTGGACAAACTGCTTAATGGCGCTAATGGCATCGCGCTGAATCACTTCCGCTTCCTCACCAATGCCACACCGCGCAAGATTTTCCACCAACGCCATCAGTGCCCGGCGCGAGCGTTCGACAAAAGTTGCCCGCGCGGCGCCACGACTCAACGCCTCAATACCAACGGCTCCTGAGCCAGCGCACAAATCCAAAAATGCCTTGTCGCTGATTCGTGGTGCGAGAATATTGAATAACGTCTCTCGCATGCGGTCTGAAGTTGGACGAACTCGCAAACCGGGTTCGCTGCGCAGGCGTTTGCCTTTGTGAATACCAGCAATGACACGCATTATTGACGCACACTGCCCGGACAAGCCAGCGGCATAAAAACAATTGCTCTTCTACCAGAAAGCATGCCTTGTCTATATGCCGGCTTTCAAGCTGCAACTGGTTTTAGTTGGCCGTGCTCTAGCCGCCAGACCTGCTGGCAGGTAGCGGCCAGACGACTGTCATGGGTGACAAGCACCAGCGTCACTCCCTGATCGCGCCGGAGTTCATGGAGCAGCTCCAGCACGTCGGCTGCTGTCCGCTCATCAAGATTTCCTGTCGGCTCATCTGCCAAAAGCAGGGATGGCGCATTAGCTAACGCCCGCGCCAGCGCCACCCGCTGACTTTCTCCACCTGAAAGTTCCGCCGGTAGGTGGTGTTGGCGTTCTCCTAAGCCAACGCGCTCCAGCAGCAACCGCGCACGCCGCCGACTTTCCTTCCACCCGACACCGGCCATCTGCATCGGCAGCGCAACGTTTTCCAAGGCCGTGAACTCCGGCAGCAAGTGATGAAACTGAAAAACAAAACCTATTGTCCGGTTGCGAAAGCGCGCCCGCTCAGTAGCCGATAGCTCCCACAATGATGTGCCGCCGATGCGGACTTCCCCAGCCGTCGGCGCATCAAGTCCACCCAGTACGTGCAGTAATGTGGACTTTCCCGCGCCCGAAGCGCCGACAATAGCGACTGAGGTTCCACCGTCCACCGACCACGACAGGTTCTCAAAAACGACGAGCGGTGGCTGTCCGGGCGATGCCGGCGGATAGCAGTATGTCAGTTGATTGACGGTAAGCAACGGCGGCAGCAAATGGCCAAAAACATCACCTCCGGCATTGCCCTACCCGGCCTTGCGTTTAGGACGCATGTTCGCTGCCAGTACTCGTTTGCGGAGACGAATGGATTTAGGCGTGACCTCAACCAGCTCGTCCTCAGCAATGAACTCCAGCGCCTGTTCCAGCGAAAGTTCCCGCGCTGGCACAAGCCGGATGCCTTCTTCGGCAGTCGAGGCTCGCATGTTGGTGAGCTTCTTCTCACGGACAACGTTTACATCCAGGTCATTTTCACGGGAGTTCTCACCCACGATCATGCCTTCGTAGACGGGAGTGCCGGGCTTGATGAACATTTCACCGCGCTCCTGCAGGTTGTAGAGCGCATACGCAGTAGCTTCCCCGGCCCGATCGGCAACCAGAACCCCGTTGAGCCGGGAAGCAATCGGCCCTACCCATGCATCCCAGCGCAGAAACATTGTGTTGAGCAAGCCAGTGCCTTTCGTATCTGTGAGAAACTCCGAACGAAACCCTATCAGCCCACGTGACGGCACTTCAAACTCCATGCGAACCCGCCCTGTGCCGTGGTTGATCATCTTGGTCATCACGCCACGGCGTCGGCCCATGGCTTCGGTGACGACGCCGACAAAAGTTTCCGGGCAATCTATTACGGCTAGTTCAATAGGTTCCTTGAGCACACCCCCTTCCTGGCGAGTCACCACTTCTGGCTTTGAGACTTGGAGTTCGTAACCTTCGCGGCGCATCTGTTCAATGAGGATGGCAAGCTGTAACTCCCCACGGCCGGTCACCTTGAAAGCATCCGGTGAATCAGTCTCTTCAACCCGAATCGAGATGTTTCCGAGCAGCTCCTTTTCCAGCCGTTCCCGAAGCTGACGTGAGGTGACGTACTTACCCTCCCGTCCAGCAAAAGGCGAAGTGTTGACGCTAAAGACCATCGAAATGGTGGGTTCATCTACATAGATGCGCGGCAGGGGTTTGGGGCGCTCGGCATCAGCAATGGTTTCGCCAATGTTGATGTCAGGTATCCCGGCCACCGTGATGATGTCGCCTGAGGCAGCGCGTTCACAAGGCACACGTTTGAGACCTTCAAATGTGTAAAGCTGCGTGATGCGGTGTTTTTCTACAGTGCCGTCCTGCTTACACAGACTGACGGTCTGCCCGACGGCCAACTCTCCGGCAACGATGCGGCCGATACCGAGGCGGCCAACATACTCGTCGTATCCGATGTTGGTCACTAGCACCTGCAAAGGGTCTTCCCGTCGGTCTACTGGCCCTGGGATGGTTTCAATGATCTGCTCAAACAGAGCACGCAGGTCAGAAGCGTCTTCGTCCGGCTGACGCTTGGCAATCCCGTCGCGCCCAATTGTGTAGACAATCGGGAACTCGATCTGTTCTTCATTGGCATCGAGATCGATAAACAGGTCGTAGACTTCATTGATGACTTCCTGAATGCGCGCATCAGGGCGATCGATCTTGTTGATGACGACAATGGCCTTGAGATTGAGTTCAAGGGCTTTGGAAAGCACATAGCGTGTTTGCGGCAGCGGCCCTTCTGAGGCGTCCACAAGCAAAATGACGCCATCTACCATTTTCAAAATGCGCTGTACTTCGCCGCCGAAATCAGCATGCCCCGGCGTGTCCACAATGTTGATCTTGACATTTCCATAACGCACGGCCGTGTTTTTGGCCATAATCGTGATGCCGCGCTCACGTTCGAGTTCAAGGTTGTCCATGATGCGCTCAACGGTTTTTTCATTTGCGCGAAAAGTGCCTGACTGACGCAGCATGGCATCCACCAGCGTGGTCTTCCCGTGGTCAACGTGAGCAATGATGGCGACGTTACGCAGATCGGCACGAGTTTTCACAGCACCTATTCCTTGCTTCCCTGGTCATCAAACATTCGATTTGCAAAACATGTACCCCTAGAAAAAGCTACAGGCTAGCGCAGTTTTCATGTGAATTCCATGCGGCACTACTCCCGGTATTCACTACGCGAGCTGTGCTTGGTGGCTTTCCTATTCACGGGGTAGAGTTTAGGTCTTTGGCAGGCAAGGCAGAGGAGAGCCATCAACAACTGTTTTTTGCGAGGATATGACGGATGACAGAACGCATTGCTGTGGCTATGTCAGGCGGCGTGGATAGCTCTACGGCGGCAGCGCTGCTCAAAGAGCAGGGATACGATGTCGTTGGGTTCTCCATGCAGCTTTGGAATCAACGCCGCATCAACGTAGATGCAGAGGGCAATCCGCTGCCTTCTCGTTGTTGTTCGCTGGACGATCTCTACGACGCCCGGGCTGTGGCTGAAGCGTTGGGCATTCCGTTTTATGTCCTCAACTTTGAAGAAGAATTTGAAGCGCGTGTCGTACGGCCGTTCGTGGTGAGTTATCTCAACGGCAACACGCCTAGCCCATGTGTTGCGTGCAATAGCCGGATGAAGTTCGATACCCTCGTGGCACTAGCCCGAGATGTCGGGGCGGCAAAAGTTGCCACCGGACACTACGCTCGCGTGCAGTTCAATGACACGACCGGACGCTGGGAACTGCGCAAAGGCCGCGATCTGCATAAGGACCAATCCTACTTTCTCTTTGAGCTCACCCAAGAGCAGCTTGCATGGGCGCTGTTCCCGTTGGGCGAACTGTCGAAGGCCGAAACGCGCGCTCTTGCGCGGCGCTATGGCCTGCCCACGGCTGAAAAGGCCGAAAGCCAGGAAATCTGCTTTATTCCCGACGGCAACTATGCCCGATTCATTGAACGTTACCTTGCAGAAGCCGGTGGTACAGTGGCCGGCGAGCCACAATCCCCGGTAGCTCCAACGCTGGTACAGCTTGGCTTGCGCCGCAACATGCCGCAACCGGGGGAAATTGTTACTACCGACGGGCGTGTGCTTGGACGGCACAACGGCATTCATCACTACACCGTTGGCCAGCGCCGTGGCCTGGGCGTCACGGCCGGCGACGGCCGTCCTCTCTATGTCGTCCGCATTGATGCTGCCCGTGGACAGGTTATCGTCGGCCCCGAAGAAGCCCTAACGGGCAAAACCTTGACGGCTACGCGCGTCAACTGGATTACCCTGCCAGAGCTGACAGCACCCCGGCGCTGTGCCGCACGGATTCGTTACCGCCACTTAGAAGCTCCAGCGACCATCTATCCTTTACCGGATGGTAACGTCCGGGTTGTTTTCGATATTCCACAAAAGGCCATCACTCCGGGCCAGGCTGTAGTGTTCTACGACGGCGAGCTGGTTTTAGGCGGGGGCTGGATTTTGGCACAAAGTTGAATCACCGGCGTAAGCTCCTGAAGCGGCGCCACTGCCTGAGCCCAATTTCCTGTCTGACTAAAAAAATCTTTCGGAATGCAAGATTTTTATTGCATATGTCAGGATGTCTGTTGCAAAGTCAAAGCCTCCCAAAGGCAGACCTTCAACAAGTACCATGGTAACGAGTACAACCACATGCGTCTGGCTGCACGGTGATGCATTGTCTCCATACGATGCGGCTCTGCAGGCCTACCCAACCGCACCGGTTATTTTTGTCTTCGATGAACCGCTGCTGACAGAAGGCTACCGCCTGACGTTCAAACGACTGTTTTTCATGTATGAGTGCCTTGTGGACCTGTATGAACGCATCCCGAATCCCATCAAGGAACTGCGGCGAGGAAACGTGGTCGAGGAAGTACTTGACTTCTGCCGTACGCATGGGGCAACAAACCTGGCTGTTACAGAAACCTATGCTCCACGCTACCGGCAGTTTGTGCGTTTGTTCGAGCAGCAGGGATTAGCCGTTCAGCAGTTTCCAAAACCCAAGCTCGTGCCGTATAGTGGTGTTGTGCCAAAACGCTTCATGCCTTTTTGGAAAAGCATCGAACGCGCTGCTTTTCGTGACTAGAACTGTTCCGATGTGTTTGTGAACGCCTTTACTTGGACCTGTGGCCGACCATGCCCTTTGCGCGTCTTCTCCATCGTACCTCCGTCAAGCGTCCGCGCAGTCTCAAGCAACGAGATGTGCTTACTGAACTGACAGCTGGTCTCATTGAGCGGGCCAACCTAGAAGTCAAGGAGACATACCGTTTTCAAATTGACCGCCAAGACATCATCATTCCCCATCTGCCGGATGACTTTCACGGGTTCACCATTGCTCAGCTTTCGGATATTCACCACAGTCCGTACCTTTCGCTGGAACACTTGGCGGAAGCGGTGGCGGAAACCAATGCCCTGCAACCGGATGTCATTGTCCTGACAGGAGACTACGTCACCCACACAGCACGCTATGTCGAGCCTTGCGCGGAGTGCTTGGGGCGCTTACGGGCGCGGTTTGGAGTGTATGCGGTTTTAGGCAACCACGATATCTGGGTAGGGGCCTCTGCTGTCATTCAAGCCTTTGAGCGGCAAGGCATCCCTGTCCTGAACAATGCCAACCTGCCGCTATACATTGGTGGGCGATTCATTCATTTGTGTGGCCTTGGCGATACTACAACGCGCAACCATGATCTTGTCGCAGCACTTAAGGGGACTCGCCGCCGGGACGTGCGCATCTTGCTTTCACACAACCCTAACATTATCAAGGAAGCTTCACTTGCCGAGTGTGACCTTGTGCTGTCGGGCCACACGCACGGCGGGCAGGTGCATTTGCCAGTCATTGGCGCGCCTATCTCATACAACCGCCACGGCAAGCAGTATACCCGTGGCTGGGCGCAGATGAAAAAGACCCAAATCTACGTCAACCGTGGGCTGGGAACGATTTTCTTGCCGATTCGCTACCAGTGCCCACCGGAGATTTCCCTACTGCGGCTTCTTCGAACACCTGACCAAAAGCAAACCTGAGCATACCCATGACGCACGGACGCCTACAACAACGTGGCGCCGAGCGGGGGAGCGGTTTTCAGGAAGCCATCAATCACACTAATGAGGCGTATGAAAAACTCGGACGGGCGTGCATTACACGCAAAGCCATTCCGGGAAAATACGTTGTGCCCATCGGTATCCGTCGCCGGGGGCTGGCAGTGCCGCTTCCTCCCTCGCTTGCGCCCCTGAAAACCGGGGATGCCCTCACCACCACGGCATTTCGGCAGGCGCTGGCCGCCGGCCGGGAAGGCGACCCGCGCGCGTTCATCCCGGAATCGCGCGGCGAACCGGATTACGGCGGGGTTGTGGCCCCGCACGGACGGGGCATCTTCTACGATGCCAAGACCACCAGGCGCGACCTGCTGGACTTCGACAACCTGCATCCGCACCAGGTGACGTTTCTAGAAAGGATGGCTGCTTGCGGAGCTATTGCCGGGTTTCTTGTCGAGTTCGCCAAACACGGAGCGGTTTTTTTCATCCCCATTCAGATGGTCACGCTCTTTCGCGCCGCCCGTCGCCGCAAGAGCATTCCCTACCACGTCTGCGCCGCGCACCTCACACCGGTTCGGGCCGGGCGCGGACTGGTCATTTACGACTACCTGCCAGCCATTGAGCAGCAGGAACAGCGGTATGGGCCGGACTATGCCTGCCTGTGCTCCAGCATCAAAGGTGCGACACCCTCCCTGACAGCCCCAAGGCATGAGGCTGATGACCCCGCACCAGTTCCCCGCCTGCCGGAAAAGCGAAGCTAAAGCCGATGCCGAAGAAGCCACTCATCCTCATCGCCGACGACGAAGAAATGCTGTGCGAGCTGTATGCCGAACTGCTCGAGCCGCATTACAACATTGTCTTAGCGCGCAATGGCACGGAAGCGAGAGAGAAAGGCCTGTCCCTGCCCGGTCTGCGCGGTATCCTGATGGATGTCCAAATGCCTGGTATCAATGGACTGCAAGTTGCCAAAGAAGTTCTCACCCAGCGGCCTGAGGTAAGGATCATCATTATGTCTGGTACAGATGTGACACACCGCGTGCGGCAGATGTTTGTCACCGAACGGGTGGCTTTTCTCGTCAAACCTTTTGAGCTGGAAACCCTGTTGTTGCTGGTCAACCGGCAATTTGGTCATTAGGTCCTGAATGAAGTGTGGTCAACGGTCAAAGCCCACAATCAGCTCCGGCATTTCGGCCGTCAAAATCCGCTTGATGAGTGAGAATTTGTGATCTTGCCACCGCTGTTGGAAAACCTTGATAGCTGGTGCTTCTGGCGTAGCGTAGGTGGGATCAAACAAAGGATTATTGCCGCCAAAGACCACCCCATCTCCGGCGCGTCGGATGTAACCGCCCCCAACGGTGAAAAACTCAACAATCAGTTCATCTACCTTTTCCCCCAACTGGGTTTCAATGAGCCGGCGTAAGCGGCCAAGGGCCGGTGTTGTCTCTACGGTCTGACTCGGCAACATGATCAGAAAAGGGTGGTCGGCCAGAATGACAAGGAGAAACCGCAGGGTGGATTCGCCCGGCCGGACTTTCATAAGCTGGAGTAGTGCCTGCCGGTCGTCATGCGGTAGCGAAGGGAAATCCTCCATAGCCTTGTCTATGTCGAGGCGGAACATCTCCGTGCCGTCGAGGTGCTTTTCCACCTGGTCACGCTTCATAACCTGTACTGTGTTGCCTTCGGCTCCATAGCTCCGCGACAGGTCAAACATCATGCTGTGCAAATTGGTCAAGACGCCGGGAAAACTCAGCAGCATGTCCCGCTGACGAATGCTCGGTATGACCTGTTCAAACATGGTTCGTAAGATCATGGTCTCGCGCACAACATCGCGTAAATCTCCCCGGCGCAACAGCGTACCCGCCTTGAGAAACGACATAGCATCGTCAAGACGCTTGCCTAGAAAGTCCACGTAGAAGCGATTGAATAGCTCAATATCCGCTTCGGTCAGAGGAGAGTCGTTGGCATGACGGTTTTCCATAGTGCGCCCGACTGCGTTCTAAAACCTTATCTTGGAAGGCTCGCGCCAACCGAGAAAATATGCAACAACACCACGAAAAAAGCGTAGGGGATAAGAGCGCTATGGTAATCATCTACCCCTAGGGGTGTCTATACGGGATGTGGTTACATCAACGACACAGTAGCGTAACGGTCCTATGTAGCTGGTTTCTCGTGCTTGCCATTTGTCTAACTGGAATGGCTTGGGCGCAGGAAAACCGTCCCCCCTTCGCCGAAGACGAAGAGGCGCAAGCCCGTCTTCAGCGTGGGATTTCGCTGTACCAGCAAAGCCAGTATGCAGCCGCACTGGAAATACTTGAACCGCTTGTCGTCCACCACCCCGAACAGGCTACGGCCTACCGGATGCTTGGCTTGTGCTACTTGCAACTCAAACAGTACCAGCTTGCTGTGACTGCGCTGCGCAAGGCCGTTGAGCTGACGCGCGTCCAGGAAAAACGCGAGGACACCACTGCCCGCCTAGCGCTAGGCAAGGCGCTCTTTTTAGCCGGAGACTCGGCAGCCGCCATCCCGGAACTAGAATACGCTGCCCAGCGCCCCGAAGCCGACGCCGCGATTTTGACGCTTCTGGGCTATGCTTACTACCGGCAGGGTGACGAAGCTGCCGCACGGAAAACCCTGCTTCAGGCCGTAGCACGGGACGAGCGACAACCCGAGGCTTGGCGGCTTCTCGCTGAACTCGACGTTTTGGCCGTCACAGCAACCCCGGACGAGCCAGCGGCTGTCAAACGCGCTACGTCCAGTATCGAGAAGGTCAACCGTTTCGAGCCGGCCGTTGCAGCCGGCTTGCGTGGGCGACTGCTCGTTGCCCAACGCCAGTTTGCAAAGGCCATACCGGAACTCGACCGCGCCCTGACGGCCCAACCCAATGATGCAGCCCTTGTGTTTGCTCTCGGACTGGCGCTGTCACGCGAAGGCCAGCTTGAACGGGCAACAACTATCCTGACCAAGGCAACTTCCCTGTTGCCGCAAGAGGCTGGTGTCTGGCGCGAGTTGGGCTACGTTCACGAACGTGCCGGGCGCACTGATGCTGCCATCACTGCCTACGAAAAGGCTGCCGCACTCACCAACAGCCAAGACACCTTTGTTGTGCGCGCTCTGGAAAGGCTTAGACGCCCATGACCGTTTCATTCTTCCTCCCCGGACGCACCGTTCCAGATCAGGCGCAGGGCTTCCAGGGCATCGGCGCGCACCAGTTCGTTGTCGTCTTTGACCACAGCACGGCGCAAGGGGCGAATGGCTTTTGGATGTCGAATTCTCCCCAGTGAGCGGGCCGCCCCGGCGCGCACTAGGTAATCCACATCATCGGTGAGCCGTTGAATCAAGGCGTCTACAGCACGTACGTCATCTAGCTCGCCCAGCGCAATGGCGGCTGCATAGCGTACCCAGTGGTGATTGTCTTCTAGCATTGCAAGCGCCGTCTCGAAATTCGGCTTGTAGCGCAGCCGTCCAAGGGCCAGCGTGACTGAACTTCGCACCAGCGGATCGTCATGTTGCAGGTCGGGTAACAATGCCTGCGCTGTTGTTTCATCGCCCAGCTCCCCAACGGCATCGGCTACGGCAACCCGCACCCACCAATCTGGATCGTGTAGAAGCGGCAAAAGTTTTGGCAAAGCCGATGCTTCTTTCCGCCGCCGTAGGGTTTCCACAGCCTGTAAGCGAACTTGAGCCGAAGCGTCTGACAACTGCTCAATGAGCTGTTCAACGGACGGATCGGGCGAAGAATCCATCATGTGACTCATACCGTTGGGCAAAAAAGCCACTGCTGCTTTTTGCCGAAAACCGGCCAAGCTAGCCCTGGATGGGGGCAGGTTGACGTTCAAAGAGGGCGAAAATTACACTTCCCGTTGCTAGCTAACAAGGCAGGGCCGCAACATACATTGCGTGCCCTACCAGATTCAACCGCTCAGTAGCCATTCCTTGTGAAGCCCTGTGGCAACAACGTACCTTACCCAGAAACAAGCCGGCTTTGCCTTACAAGGAAACATCGCCCGCTGGGCAGCCGTCATCCTTGGCTTCTGCTTGGTAATGGCTTTGATCAGTGCCGGGGTGCTGCTTTTGATCCGGTATCCACACGCTTTGGGTAAGCTGGACGTAGTTACTGCCCCATCGGGCGCGGAAGTTTGGCTTGACGGGCGGCACGTGTGCACTTCGCCGTGCACAATTGAACGCGTTGGCGCCGGCCTTCACACGCTGCGGGTCATACACGAGGGCTATCTGCTGGCAGAGCGGGAAGTGCTTGTTGAAGCAGGCGAACAGCCAGAAGCCGTGAGCTTTGTCCTGCAACCCATCAAGGCTGACCTACCGGCAGCTTTCGCCAGTCATGAAGCCCCAACCGAACGAATAGCCGAGTTTTTACAACGTGCAGCAGAGGCCTTTCAGCGCGGTGACTGGGTGACCCCGGCCAATGATAACGCGCTGTACTATGCCGATGCCGTGCTACTCATTCAACCGGATAACGAGCCTGCCCAAGCCATGCGCGCTAAGGTACGGCAGGCACTTATGCGTCAGGCCGAGCTGGCCGCCAGCCGTGGGGACCTTGCCACCGCCCAAACCACTTATCATCTTCTTCTCAACCGTTTTCCCACCGACGAGCGCAGTCAGGCGGGCATAACGCGCATTGCTGAACTGATTGAAGCTAACCGTGGGCAGGCTGCACGCTTTCTTGCCCTCGCAGAAGCTGCCTTTGCCGCCGGACGCTATCTCGATCCACCCCACAACAACGCTTATTTCTATCTCTCACAAGTGCTGGCGCATGAGCAAGGACACCCCCAGGCACAGGCTCTCCGGGCGGAAGTACGCCAGCGCATACAGGCCGAGGCCGAGGCGCACGTTGCCAAAGGCGATCTCAAGCTGGCTATTGCTACCTACCGGCGTCTGGCAAGCCTTTTTCCAGAAGACCGTAGGCTACTTTACCGCATCGGACAACTCGAACAACAGCAACTCACCCGTCAGTCGCCGCCCGTCTCAGCCGTTTCCATACCGGCGACCCGCCAGGCATCCAGGCAACATCCCGAACTGACCGGAACGCTTCGTTTCTCGGCAACAGGCCTTGTTTTTGCAGCCCCGCGCGGCACAGAAAGCCTTTCACTAGCAGCAGAAGACATTGCCAGCTTACGCCTCGTCCGTCATCAGCTTGTGGTGACGACAACCGACGGGACGGTGTATCGTTTCACCGGTCGGGAGCTCAAACATGGTGTCGCTCTCTGGCAGCGACTGCGTCTGGCTCACCCTCTGACTTCATCACCCAAACGAGAATCCTCTACTCCGCCCCCTCACCAACTCGAATGAATCCAGACAACAACCAACTTCCACGCCCCACGGACAAGCTCACCGCTTTCCTTCGCGAATACTTCTCAGAAGCCCCACTGCTTATCGAGCCTCTTCTAGGCGATGCATCCACTCGCATGTACTTCCGCATTCGTCGGGACGGCGAAACCTTCATTGCAGCAGTCTATGCTGAGCCGTTTGATGTGACGACTTTTGCCTACTTAGACGTCACGCAGCTCTTCCAAACTGCTGGTATCCCTGTGCCCGAGGTACTCGCCGTAGACGGCCGCCGAGGCATTGTGCTTCAGCAGGACGTAGGTGACTGGCGGCTTCAGGACATGCTACTTGCCCAACCGGAGGTAGCCCGCCAGGTAGACTACGATCTTGCCTTGCACCTGATTGTGGAGATTCAGAAAACAACGGCCCTTGCCCAGGCCCGGAACTCTATCGCTTGGCGGCAGGCTTTCGACGACGAGAAGCTGTTTTGGGAGATGACCTACTTTTTCCGCAACTACGTGGAACGCTATCACCAATGGCGGTTGCCACCAGAGCAAGTCGCTGTGGTGTTGGGAGAACTCTTCGCGTTGACCTACCGCCTTGCCCGTGTTCCGCGTGTTGTGTGTCACCGCGACTACCACGCGCGCAATCTTATGCATCATGCTGGCAAGCTCTGGGTCATTGACCATCAGGACGCACGCCTGGGACCGGCCACCTACGATCTGGCCTCACTTCTGGGCGATCCTTATGCAGCCTTGGAGGAGGAGTTTCAAGCGGCGCTCAAGGAACGCTTCTGGCAGCTCCACATTGCAGCGTTTGGAACAAAGTACTACGCCTCGCGCCGACAGTTCGACCATGAATACCAACTCATGCTGGTGCAGCGGCTTCTCAAGGCTATTGGGACGTATGCTTACCAGTTTGTAGTACGCAACAATCCAGTCTATCTGAGCTACATCCCAATTGCTTTGCGCACGGCTGCCAGGGCTTTGGAGGGTATTGCTGACTTGCCAGCCGTGGCACACCTTGTGGCTGCGGCCATTGAGTGTGAACCGCAACCGGAAACACGAGTTGTGGCGCTGTCTGGTGCCGGCCCCCCTACTGGCAGTTGAGGCAATAACATGTGCAAAGGAACTACAACCTAACCAATAGAGCATGAACCGGCTGCTGGCACGGGTTCTACCCGGCAGCAAACCGGTTCACGGTGCTTCGCCAGAGAAGGACGTTTAGGGCTACTACGTTAGCGTCGGACTGTGACTTCTTCGGCTGCCGAGGGCTGACCGGTAGGCGGTGTGCCAACGGGAATGCCAGCCGTGATGGGTGCAGCGTCGGTGCGCTTCTTCTCAAAGCGCCGGATGTATTCGACCAGGTAGTTGATCTGTTGCAAGGTTAGTTTGTCTTTGTAGGCTGGCATCACCTTGCCCTTGCCGTAGAGGATGGAAGTCACCATTCCCGGCGAAGAGTTATTGGCTTGCCAGCCGGGGTCTTGGAAGTTCGTAGCATTGATCGCCTTATTCCCGCCTCCGTTGACCTGATGGCAGCCGGCACAGGCAGCGTAGTTCCGGCTTTGCAGTTCGGCCAACATGGCTTTGTAGTGAGCAATCTCTTCGGCTGGTGTGTCTTTAGGAAGCCCGTCGGTTGAGCCCTCATACAGCACCTGGGCTTCGCGCAGGTAGGCTGGTGCCGTCCGGGAGGCTGCTAAGTGAGAAGAGCCCATGCGCGGCTCACTGGCACTGCGCGCGCCGACAAAACAGCCTGTGGTCACCGTTGCCGTCAGGGCCACCAGAACCAGGGTTTTCACGTTGTCCATCATAACCGTACTCCTTGTGCAAGCCTCCGGGGTAGAAGGCATGAGCCACGGCTTTCCGTTTGGTGTCAACCAAAGTGTGCCTGCTGCCCCTGCCTAGGATTTGGCGCGGCGCTCGGCAACCATCCGCTCAACATCACTTAGGGTTGGCAAACCGTTACACTGCCTTCCCTTGAAGGCACGCAGATACGCCACCAAGTAACGAATCTGCTTGGAACTCAACTGGTTGTAGTAAGCCGGCATTGCTCCACCGCCGTTGCCGATGCCTTTGCCGTTGTAAATCGAGGAATAGATTCCCCCGTCCGAGTTGTTTTCCTGCCAACCAGGATCAGTGAAGTTTGTTGAACGGGGCACATTGCCGCAGCCATTGTGGCCGTGGCAGCCAACACAGTTGTTCTGAAACAGCGCCCGTCCTTCACGGTAGATTTCCACCGGATCGCGGTACATTTCCTGTTCGTCAAGAACAACCCGCGCAGGCGAGCCGAAAGGGTCATTGCCGGCAACATCCTGCTCGTTGACCTGTTGGAGATGGATCGGGGTTACTCGGTCACGTAAAGCAGCCGCCTCACGGGCGCTGGGTGTGTTTTGGGCAATGTTTTCGCGCACAATCTCTTCAGCCGTCTTGAGCGTGGATGTCTGGTTGCGTAGCGGCATGGGATTCTTCGGGTAGCGCGTCTCCCTCGGATCACGCGAACCAACAAAACAACCACCGGCTAAAAGTGCCAGGATGCTGCCGAGTACGATGATCTTGATGCTTTTCATAACTCAACCTCGCGCACGTCATCGGGGAAGCCACAACAAATCAAGCACTCGCTGGGGAGCGCCGCAGCCGCGTCAAACGAGGCGGCTCAGGCTCACGCGGCCGCTCGCGAAATATCACCGTAAGCAAGTCTCCGTTGGCGACATAATCCACCAGATCGGTGTTTGACAGAATTCTCGGTAGTGAAACACTGCGGGCAATCCGACCAATGCACATGTACAAATCCATGCCAACCCGCTGGACTTCGATGTGATCGTTTTCGGTCAAGAAGGGAATTCGCACCACGAAGCGCCGAATGTCTGGGTCATCCGTGGGCTGTCGGTCTTCAACCCACATGTTCTTCTTGCTGTAGAGGACCTGCCCGATGTCGGTTGTCCCGAAAGCCTTAAGGCCAATTTGGCGTAGGGCTTCCACGCCTAATGGCTCGCAGGGCTCGAGAAACAGCTTGAAGATTGGCAGCGGCGCAAAGGCCGACTCGATCTCTTCCAGATACCGCCCATGAAGCTTGGCCCAATACTCAAAGTAACTGCCAAGCTGCGCTCCGGGAAGCGCATCACCTACCGGATAAATCTTGTTGACAACGACCGCGTCAATGGTCAGCCCGTAGATGTGGGTGAAGGTGTACGCCCGCTTGCTTTCAAGGATCGAAAGCTTTTCCGGGTTGATGACTAGGCGCAAGGTAACGTTTTCCCCAATCAGAAAGGCGCTGACTTGGTTCATCGAATCCAGCAACTGGTTGACCTCATCGAAAAACTCAGGATCGGGGCCATTCGATGAACCAAAGGGCTTCATCACAGAGGACATCCCCTGGTATACCCGAAATAGCCTTTTGCCCATGCTTCCGCCAACAATGAGCTCGGGGTAGGCCAGAAGGCGCAACGTGTTGCCAGTGGGCGAGGTGTCAAGAATCACCACATCCCACAACCCGGAAAGTGCCTCCCGGTGCAGGCGCACCAGCGAGAAAATTTCGTCGAGTCCAGGCTGGGTCGAAAGCTCTGACGCAACCGAAGGCCGAATGCCACGTTTTTCGTAGCTTTCGGAAACAAACTTCTCAAACTTGCCCATGTTGCGTTTGGCTTCGTAGAGAGTATCAATTTCCAGCCCGAACAGGTTTTCTGTAATAGGCGTTGGCTCAGTGCGCGAAAGCGACATCTGGAACACATCGCCCAGGGAATGCGCCGGATCACTGGAGATAGCCAAAACCTTTTTTCCGGCGGCCGCCAAGGTTACGGCAGTGGCCGCCGAAACCGTCGTTTTGCCCGTGCCTCCTTTGCCGGAGTAAATGATGACTCGCGTGTTCGTCATATTGACCTTGCCCGGTGTACCAAAGCCATTCCCCCTAAAAAGGGGAGTTGCTGACCGGTATCCATCAACCAAAGAAGATGTCAAACGGCGAGTAGCTGCCCTTGCAGATACCTTCTGCCCACGCCTTGTAGCGCCCGCCTGTAAAGACACGGACATTTTCTGCTACCCGGTCCCATTCAAAGCTGTTCGCCGTCTCGATGAACTTCTTACCCTTGGGAATCGAGACTTTGAAGCGAATGGACAGGTCAGCCGGCTCGGAGTTGACGGCAATACCGTGGTGCGCCAAGGGGACAAGCGGATGGTTGAGAACTTTGCGCTTGCCACCCTCAATAGGAACACTAAACCCCGGCAACTCAACGAAGAGTTTGACTTCAATGCCCTGCACGCTGGCGTTGAAGTTGCCTTGCAGGCGGGCAACCCGTCCTCCCTGATTGACTGGCTTGCCTAAGCCGTCAATCGGAAACAGTTCAAGCCAACGGCTGATTGAATCCACAATCCCTGTACCGCCACCGGCGAAGCGGAAGTCAATCCGTGACTTCTCGCCACCCTCGACTTCGGAGAAGTAATACACGTCTATGTTGTCAAGGCTCTGCCCGGTTTGCTCGAGTGCGTTCCACAACGGCCCAATCAGCCACACGTCCTTGATGTAGTCGCCAAAGTTGGGTGAGTTGCGGAAGGCATCCTGCATCTCCAGCCAGGTGTCAATGACTTCCTCGCTATCGAGCGGCACGCGCACCGACAGGTCGTGAAAAAGGTTGCCGCACAAAAGGCGCTGTTTCCGGGCCACGATATTGTCGTCTATGGCTTTTGACCGCCAATACCGCAAACAATCCACAACGCCTTCAAATTCGAAGCGGTGCGAGAACTTTCCGACCGTAATCTTGCCTTCGCCAGCAGCAACTCGCCGCGTTGGCGACTCATTGGCAATGTCAGTTTCGCCTTCCACTCGACCTAAGATGCCATCCACGATGGATTGCCCGAAGTAGGTCAGGCGAACCACATCGTCTTCGATCTTTTTGGCTTCCAGCTTGAGCTCGCCGTCAATCGGTAACAGCGGCGAAGCTGAAGGTACGTTGGAAATCCGGGCTTCGGCCCGTAGAGTTCCCCAACCCGTGGCGTCTAAGTCAAGATCGTAGTAAGCGGTAGTCAGTTTGCTTCCCATACCATGGTCTCCTGCAAAAGAAGCTCAGACAAGGAAAATGACGGCTGAACGAACTGATGCCAAACACTGACATCAGCCCAACAACCCGTACTCTTCATACGGGGTAAACCAATGTGCAGGGGACGCAGAAAAGGGCAGAAGCCTTGTTTTCGGACGTGGCTTCTCTCCGTCCACATCGCCGCAGCCGGGTGGGCTATCCAGCAGTGCCGTCCGGCTGCGGCGGACGGCTCCGGGGTTGAGTTTTACTCGGGTGTCAACCACCCTACTTGAGGTGTCTGTTTCTAATGTACTTCAAAGGATTGAACCAAGCCGTGACAATTCATCACGTGTGCGCCAATACGGCTCGTCTACTAGCTCGATGTGCATGTAGTCTTCCATGTACTGCGTCCGCGACACGCCGCCTTCCGTAAAGACCACAGCATCGGTCGGGCAAGTACCGGCCACAAAGCACAGGGAGCAACTAATACACCGGGTTTGGTCAATCCAGTAGGTTTCTCCACCATCCAGCACGGCTTCGACATCTCGTGGCAGAATGGCGTTGACTTTGGGTGGACATTCATCCGTACAGAAGCCACAGCCAATGCACAACTCTTCAATAATGGTGTAGATTTGTCGCTCGCGCTTCTTTTTCGGTGCAGCCGTTTTTGGACGTGACAGCCGACTGGGTGGACCTGGAATCGGCGGGGGCGCCGCCTTGGCGGCCGCTTTAGCAGGAGCTTTGGCGGCGGCGGACTTCGCAGCGGTCTTTGCAGCGGCTTTGGTAGCGGCTTTCTCAGCGGGCGCTTCGGCAGAAGCGTCTTTTGCCATCTCTGCTTTCTCTTCTGCTGCCATGGTGACCTTGCCTTTCACATCGTGAAAATAACGGAGACTTTTTTAAGTCCCGTGTTGAAAAAATGTCCACAACCGTCACCAGCGGCAATGTGAACTTTGTCACACATCTCGGACAGGTACCGGAAACCCCGGCGGATGACCAAAGAAAGGCCATCCGCCGGTTTTCACGCCCTACCGGTTCTGGAAGAAGCCATCAGCAAAGTAGAGGAAGACCAACACAAAGGTTCCAGTGTAGAAGAAAACCGTTCCCCACAGCTTTGCAGTGGCGAGGTTCGAGACCGGGAAACGCACTTCTTGAAGCGTTTTGATACCTAATCGTTTGCCCATCAGGCGCACCCAGCGGCTCTGGATGTCGCCGCCTTCGGCGCGTGATCCACGGTCCTTGAACCAGAGGGCGAAGCTGACGAACCAGATCAAGTGGCCAAGCAGCAGCATGGCCGTTAGGTGATTGTCAGTCCAAATCCATGTCGTTTCGTTCCACATGTAGAGGAACACCCCGCCTGTATGGCTGATGTTGTGCGTGAGGTAGTAGGCTTCATTCCCACGCGCCATCATGGTCGCAATCCAGCCACCGTCGAGGTACCAGGCAATTGCCGAAAGCGGCTTGATGGAAAACAGAATGCAGAACCACATCTGGTCCTGAATTGAGACACCGCACGTACCCCCTTTGACTGGGCCGATGCAGGGGAAGTCGGGCGACTGTTTCCGCCACTCAAAGTCACGGTACCAGGGGCTTTGGTAGTTGTGGAAGGCAATCCGCAACAGCGGAATGAACCCAAACAGCCAACCGCCAATCATCAACCAGAAGAAGATGGCGTCGTTGATTTCACCATCCCGGTGCTGGTTGCGCAGGTTGGAGTAGAGGACGGCAGGCGTGCTAGCCAACCGCTCATTCCATTCGAGCATATTGGCGTGGGCTTTTTCGAGCTCGGGACGGAACTTATCAAGCTCAGCCTGCGCTTTTTGCCGGGCTTCTTCGTTTGGCGCATCATCAATCTGGTTGAGTAGGCTTACGGCTTTGAGATGGGCCGCCAAGTAGGCTTCGTCGGCCTTGCGGGTGGCCTCGTAGGTCTGCCGGTTCTGGAGATACCAAATCCCCTTATCTACCCAGAACAGGGGATTCACCTTCCGAAGAAAGTGCGTCCAGCTTCCCCACTGTACTGCGTAGAGTTTGGGCTGTCCCCACTCTGGCTTGTAGTTGATTTCCTCAATGGTCGTGAAACTGTAGGTTGGCGACGAACCAATCCCTAGCTCTTCGTTGAGGATGCGGTCACCGACCTGCAGGTTACGTGCCTTGACCAGTTTCGCCGTCCCGTCCGGGTTCTTGACCCAGTCTCCACCGGCAGTGGGATCCCAGGGGTTGTTGGGACGGAACACCCGGTAGCCGATATTGCCGGCCTCGCCATCCATCTGAATAGCCCGGAAGGACCGGAATTGGTAGATACCAAAGTTGAGGTCGAGTTCTGCACCGGTGTTCCAGCAGATCATCCCGTAGCCGAAGACCACGGTCACAAAGCTGACGAACATGGTCGTCCCGACAATCTTTGTCTGGAGGTCGGGATTCTGGAACCACGTAATGAATTTCGAGCGTGCCTGTTTGTAGGCCCCAGAGATGTTCAGCCCGTGCAAGTACTGTCCGCCGTGGAAAACCCCCGCAGCCACGTAGAGCAACCCGACCTGCACGTGGTTGAAGGTAATCATGTTGTGAATCATCCGGCCCGGGTTGACGATCTTCTTCCCGTAGATGATCACGTTCATGTCGTTGAGGATTAGGTACGACGGGTGATTGCGCAGGGCAAGGAAGCCGACAATGGCAAGTGCAAAGCTCACGTACCCGATTGAGGTTAGGTGGACGTGAAAAACCGCCTTGGTGTCTTCAAGGTGCGTAATGTTGATGCTTCGTGGCGGCCGGTACCACCAGTATGCCCCAAGCACCACAAAGAGCACCCCCCAGACGAAAGACATCGTGGTTTCGCCGTTGATGGTGTTCATCGGGTGCATGACCTCGTTGAGGTAGGGGTCAAACCAACCGTAAGGAAAGGGTGCTTGTTCGATAGGCATCGGCCCATTGGGTGTCATCACTTGCGCCGGCTGGAGTGGCACGGGTGGCTTGTCTAGCACAAACCACAGCACAAAACCCCAGATGAAAAACAGCAACCCGATGTAAATGGTGTGCGCCCCAAGGGCATCGGCATAGGTTCGCCGGAGAATTCGCCAGGGGGTGTTAGCAAAGCTGCCCCATGGCAACCCGACCTTGTACCAGGGTCCATCCGGCGTAAACCACTTGATCTGGCACAGGCCTTTGAGTCCTGGGACGTAGGGCAGCAGCCAGAAAATCTCACCGATGGTGGCACCCCCCCGCGCCCCGTAGTAGTGGGCAGCACCGGCGTACACAAGCCAGAGTCCTAGGCCGATATGGAAGCATCCCCAGCCAAAGAGCCGGAAGTCGGTCATCGTCAGGGGATACTGTCCAAAAAACGGGAGCTTACTGGTGCTGAACTCACCAATGAGCGGCAGCCATACCCTCTGAATCTGTTCTGTGTCATACGGGTCGTAAATCCCCAGGGCAATGAGACGTGGACGCAGGGTGAGATTGACATACCCGTCGTTCCACATCGTCATACTGGCGAAGAAGTACGTCCCAATCAGACATGCCAGCCCACCAATCAACATCATGTGCGCACCGAAGATGCGCTCCGGTGGCATCGGTAGTTCCAGTTTCTGGTACCACCGCTTCACCCCGTTGGCATAGGACGAAAAGCTAGCCATAAGCAACTCCCTCTACAGAGGACTTCTCACCAACCACATTCGCCACATGGGAGCTCTTTGTGGGTACTCCCTGCGGTGTCGTCAGCAACTTGACTTACGGGGACGCCAAAGCGGGGACGGTAAAACGGTTGGAGACGCGCTAGCGCGCCTTGTACAGGTCTTCTGCCGTCGCCCGTCTATCATGGAATGAATGCGAGAGATCTATTGGTAGCGAACCCGGCAGAGGTACCTAGGGTGTGATGATTTCAACGTACTTTGACTATCAACTAAGGTCAAACATTACTTCGGTATCAGCTTTGTGGGCTGTTTTCGGTCGTGCCTGTACGGAATCAACGAGCGGATTTGATTCGGCAGCCCTCTGCGTACTGAGCTTGCAGTAGCTTCTTGCACCCTGTGCCTCGTACACCCAGGCTGTCCGGGCCAGAGGCTGAAACCCGGAATTTTCAGCAAAGCATGTCGCCAGCTCAGCGCTTAGGCCGAAGTTCGGAACAAAATTTGCGCGAATGTCAAAGCGTTGCTCCCTTCTTTCAACGCAAATCCCCCTGCGCAAATCTATGGCGTTTGGGTAGCCTGTGAGCAGTTCCTATCTGTCTGTGGGTGAAAGCAATTTCTCAGTCGGCGCAGTAGCCAGTGGTGAGTTTGACTTCTGCCGGATGGTGACTTTTTGTCGGCTATGCTAGGTTTCCATAGCCATGAGTAAGCCACAACCGATTGGTATCCTGAGCTTTCAAGGTGACTTCGCAGCTCATGCCGAATTACTCCGGCAAGCCGGCGCGGTGCCACGTTTCGTGCGTCGCCTTTCTGACCTAACCAACCTGGCAGGGCTCATCCTACCTGGGGGCGAAAGCACAACCATGTTGCGTTTTCTTCAAGCCGAACCTTGGTTTGAGGCTATACGGGAGTTTGCTGCCTCAGGGCGTCCGCTGTTTGGTACCTGCGCCGGGGCTATCCTGCTGGCGCGTGTCGTCACGCACCCAACGCAAGCCGCACTGGGACTGATAGACATCACCGTTCGGCGCAATGGCTATGGGCGGCAGGTGGACAGTTTTACCGCGACGCTATCCCTTCCCTGGCTTGGCTCAGACCCGCTTGAACTCGTCTTTATTCGTGCGCCGATTATTGAGTCGGTTGGTTTAGGCGTTGAGGTATTAGCCACGTATGGCGGTCATCCGGTATGGGTGCGCCAGGGGCAGGTCTTTGCCGCAACGTTTCACCCGGAAATGACCTCGGACCTTCGCGTTCACCGCTTTGTTTTTGGTTTGTCTTGAAAAGACAAATGGCGCGCCGGCTTAGCGCGCCAAGAAGAGTGCCGAAGGGGGGACTCGAACCCCCACGGTTGCCCATACGCCCCTCAAACGTACGTGTCTACCAATTCCACCACTTCGGCAACTGTGCTGCCCGCTCCTTAGCTTTAGGCCTTCGGTACAGACAGCAAGACAAACCGTTCTGATAGCAGAAGATGTTACCAATCGCCTTCTGGGTTGTTTTGGTAATCACCTCGGAAGGCTTACTACAAGTTTTTTGTATATCTCATTGCGTTGTCAAGGCTGCTTCACATGCTTTCTTTGAAACCTACCAAAAGAAAAGCTGGTTTTTGGAACAAGCAAACCGCCCTACTTGTTTGCGGCAGCCGGCTTGTCTGGCTGCTCCGGCTCGGCTTCAGAACTAGCACCTGTGCCGGTTTCGGACTGACTTGGGGTCTTTTGATCTGATTGACCTTGCTTTGCAGCATTCTCCTCACCGGTAGACGGCGTAGCCTTATCCGGCGTACTCTCACTCGTTGCTTCTCCGGCGCCGGTTTCTTTTTTGGCTTCCGGTTGCGTTTCTTCCTTCTGCTTTTCCTCTTTTTTGGAGGGAGGCGGCTCGTCTTTGATACCCGCAGCAGCCGAACGTGGCAAAAGGATGCCTGGGATAGAAAAGGTAAAGGCTAGGGCCATAAACAACCCACCTAAAACAAAGGTCACACGTTCCAAAGGCTTTTGCGCCCCGCGTGGACCAAAGGCAGTCTGGCTACCGCCTCCGAAAAGTGCAATATCGCCTTTGCCCGGCTGCAAGAGAACCACGCCGATGAGCAACAGGCAGACAATGACAAAAAGCACAAAGAGCACGTAAGCGTACCACGGCATGTTTTAGGCGTTTACTCCCCACGACTTTGATGTTCTCTGACTCACTATTTCCCTAGCGGATACTTTTGCCGGAACCAAAACCACACGGCATCGTGGCCATCCCTGTCTGTAGGGTCATCACTGCAGCATTACTTGTGACCGCTGGATGAGCTGGGCAAAACCATCTGGTGAGAGACTGGCACCGCCGACCAATGCGCCGTCTACGTCAGGCAGCGACGTGAAGGCTGAGATGTTATCTACCGTCACGCTCCCGCCGTACAGAATGCGGACCTCCGTTGCCGCCGAAGCGCCAAAGTGATCTGCCCACAGTGCTCGTATGTGTTGGTGCATAGCTTGTGCAACTTCTGGCGTTGCTGCCCGACCCGTGCCGATGGCCCATACCGGTTCATAGGCAAGCACTATACGGTGGGCTTCCAGTTCTGTCAACGGACCGGCAATGGCCTGAAGTTGCCGCTCTACAACTTGCAGCGCCGCTCCGGCTTCTCGCTCAGCTAGGGTTTCCCCCAGACAAACCACCGGCAAGAGCTGAGCGTCAAGGACACGCCGAACCTTGGTTGCTACAATGGCATCCGTTTCGCCGTAATAGCGACGACGCTCGGAATGCCCGACAATAACACCGTGGCAGCCCACTTCCTGAAGCATTTCGGCTGCCACCTCCCCGGTGAAGGCACCTACCGGCCCTTCGGCAGCCACGTCTTGAGCAAACACCCGAAGGAGGCTTCCCTGGACGGCAGCCACCACGGCCGACAGCGCCGTAAAAGCAGGGGCAATCCCGATTTCACTGCTCGAAATATGGGCGATTTGGGGTAAAAATGCTGTCACGTAGGCGACGGCCTCGGCGACTGTCTTATGCATTTTCCAGTTTCCAATGATGAGCGGGATACGTTGTGCCATGGCAAGTTACGTACATCCTTTCCGAGTCATACGTCGCCAGCAGAGGCGCTCGGTAAGCGCGCCTGCGAGAGGTGAAGTGCCGCCATCTGTCCCGACAAAACAACACCGGGCAACGCCGAGACTAGTGCAACGACCGGCGCGAGTTGATACCAAAAATTTTCTACCTCCCTCAACGCTAAGACGACTTCAGATGGTGCATCTCGGAACACTGGCATTGTGTTGATGTTTGTGGGCATTGATAGCTTGCTTCTCTGTGGGATTTGGCAACAATGACAGCTTGAGAAAGGAAGGGACCCCGATGTTTCGCTATATTCTCTGGCTTCTGACAACTGCCATATGGATTGTCACTTTAGCGGATGTGTTGCGCAACGGTGCTACGCTTGGGCGCAAGATTGTCTCCGTTTTTCTTATCATTGCCTTCCCAGTGCTTGGTCCACTGGTGTATCTCTTTTTCCTCCGAGACTGGGTCCGGGGGCGATCTTCTTGAAGAGATGTCTTCGCCGAACTGAGTACGGTGGTTTCAGCCAACCTAAATTGTCCCTCGCCGGTTCTTCCAGCACTGGGCGCTTTGCCGGACTTGAGGCAATAAGTAGCTTGCCCAGCATTGGTTTTTGGCTATAATTGCCTACTGCTTTAGCTCCTTCGCAACCCTGCGCAGTTCAAAACAGAGGTCAGGTGCAATGATACGTTGTCCTCAGTGCGGTACGGACAATCTTGACGGCTCTGAGTACTGCGATGAGTGCGGTTACCGTCTTTCTGGCCTACGCAGTGTACCGATGCCAGGCGTGCCTTCTTCCGGGGCGCTCCCCTCTATGGCACCACCTGCCGCAGTTTCTCCCCAGCATCAGGCCCCTCACACAGCAACACCTTCTGCCGGTGGGTCTAGCCATGTAGCAACGCCCTCGGATTGGGGGCGGTCAGAATTCCCACTGCCGCCACCCTCTCATGCCCCTTCGATTGCAGTGACACCTCCACTCACGCCGGCACATCCTAGTATGCCGCTGGCTGGAGATGTCTTTGCCGTGTCTCCTCCTCCAGCACCAGCCGGAACAAGCTTACCTCCGCCAGCGTCCGTGCCGGCAGTTTCGTCTGCTCCACCGTTACCTCCGCCACCACCGGCGACGTCACTTTCATCGGTGGCAATCCCACCGGCAGGTCCAGCATCTCCCTCTGCAGGTGTTGGTTCACCTGACACACCGCAGGCACCGAAAGCCAGTTCGTCACCGGCAACACCGCCTGCCCCATCAACTTCTCCGCCGCTTGTGCCGCGCGCCAAGTTAGTCATCCAACGCGGCGGAACGATTGGCAAAGAGTTCCTACTTACGGAAACTGAATCGAACATTGGTCGCTGGGACGCAGATGGGGGCATCTTCCCTGACATCGATCTCGACCAAGACGATCCAGAAGCAAAGGTTTCGCGCCGCCATGCCCGCATTGTCTATCAGGATGGACACTACCTTCTCGAAGACTTGGGCAGCACCAATGGGACCTTTGTCAATCGTGGGCGGCGCCTTTTGCCTGGCAATCGCTACCTACTCAATGACGGCGATGAAATCATCGTTGGAAAGACCTTTTTGAAGTTTCAGTATATTCGCTGACTTTTTGCTTACATTCCCAAGAGGGGGGCGATTTGCCCACAGGCACGACAGCCCATGGTGAACCAAAAACAACTTGCGCCAGAGACCATCCTCGAAGGACGCTATCGCATCGTCAAACGCATCGGCGGTGGTGGCATGGGCAGCGTTTATCTAGCCTACGACCAGAAGTTCGGTCCTGCTAACGATAAAACGCGCCGGGCAGTAAAGGAAATGTTTGACATGTTCACCGACCCTGCCCAGCGCCAGAAAGCCATTGAAGATTTCCAGCGTGAAGGACAACTGCTGGCGAGTTTGGAACACCCTTCGATCCCGACTGTTTATGACTACTTTATCAACGACGGTAAATACTACCTGGTGATGAAGTACATCCCAGGGGGGGACTTAGCCACTAAGCTCAAGGAAAGTGAAACAGGTTACATAGACGAACGTACTGTGACGGAGTGGGCCATCCAGATATGCGATGTGCTGGACTATCTCCATAGTCAAGACCCACCCGTTATTTACCGCGATCTCAAGCCGGCCAACTTGATGCTTGATGACACGCGAAACCCACCGCGTGTGATGTTGATTGACTTTGGCATAGCCCGTTTCGTCGCGCCTACTCAAAAAGGGGTCACGGCAATTGGGACAATGGGGTATGCCCCCCCAGAACTGTACTCCGGCAAGGTCGAACCGCGATCTGACCTCTACTCTCTTGGTGCGACGATGTTTCACCTGCTCACCGGTGTAGACCCCCAGAGCAATCCCCTGCTCATTTTTGACTTCGATAAAAACCCTCGCCCCCGCGCCATCAATCCTAAGCTGACTGAGGAAATCGAAAAAATCATTATCCAGGCTGTGGCAAACAAAGTTGAGCAGCGCCCGGCTTCTGCGGCCGAAATGAAGCGCATGCTCGAAGAGCATCTGCGGCGGCTTGACAACCCTTCTCTGCCGGCCCAGGGTTCCCAAGTTTTTTGCAGCGCGTGTGGTGCCAGTATTGCTCCCGATGATGCCTTTTGCCCCTACTGTGGGGCCGCCCAACTCCTATCCAGCCAAAAAGCCGCTCGCAATCGCCAAGCCGCATGTCTTCAGGTACTCGATGTCTACGGAAAACCCAAGGCAACCTACGAACTTATCAAAGACGTCGTCCTGCTAGGGCGCACTGACCCGCATACGGGCAATTTCCCTGAAATTGACCTGACGCCCCACGACAACGAAACCAAAGTTTCACGGCGGCATGCCCGGTTATTTCGGAAAGGCGAACAGTTTTTCATTGAGGATTTGTCAAGCGTCAACGGCACCTTTCTCAACGGCAACATCCGGCTGATTCCCAAAACGCCCCACCTGCTCCGAGATGGAGACGTGCTCAAGCTTGGTGAAACGCACCTGCGCTTCACCGTGCGCTGACACAGTTCTCTACCTCTTGGAAAGTGTAGGAGTGCCCAGCAGGCTGCATGACGTCACGCAAGCTACCCCTGGCGATTCATGTCTGCCCACCTTCGGGGGCCTCCTTTGAGGTACCTCTCAAAGGTGTCCGGCTAACAATTGGGCGCTCTGCGCGCAATGACATCTGCCTCAACGACCCTTTTGTCTCGCGGCTTCATGCCGAAATCCGGCGTGATGGGGAGCGCTTTGTGCTCTATGACAGCGGCAGTGCTAACGGCACTTACCACAATGGGCAGCGTATTGAATCGAGCGTGCCACTTCAGCTCGGTGACGTCATCCGCATCGGGACAACTGAGCTGCGCGTGGCAGACATCACCAGTACAGCATCTGGCGCTTACAAAACCCCGCCGACCTTTCACTTTCCTCAAAGCAACCAGCCTCAGAGCAGCCAGATAGCGCCAATGGAACGGTTTATCTTACTCAAGGCTGATGTTTTGTGTTTCTCTCCGGCCGGCGGTTCGACCGCCACCCCACCTGTTGCAGCTCCCACACTCCCTCAGCCGAGGAGGCTAAAGCCACCCTGGTTGCCGCTCTTTAGCAAAGTTGTCGAAACCCTTTCGATGGACCAACCCCTAGAGGAAACCTTGGACATCATTCTTGGGCTAGCCTTTGAAGCAGTTGCTCCAGAGCGAGCTTACCTCTTACTTAGGGATACACAGGGGCACCTCCAGGTCCAAGCCCATCGTGCCACTCCACAGGCAACCCATCTTGAAGTTGCTCTCCCCTGGTGCCTCTGTACTCACGTACTCCAGGATGGAAACCCCTTGCTTGTTAGCCAGTTGGAGGGACTGAATGTCAACCCCCCTCTGACGGGCTCACTGATTGCGGCACCACTGGTTGTCGGGCGCGAAGTTCTCGGCATGCTGTACATGGATAGTTGCCTCGACCCGGCTTGCTTTGACCAAAATGATCTTGACCTTTTGACCACCATTGCCCGTGTGGCTGCCATCAAGATTGAAAACACTCGCTTGCTCGAGGTTCGTCTTGAAGCACGCCGTCTGGAAGAAGAGCTACAAGTAGCCAGAGAGATTCAGCTTGGTTTGCATCCGACTCGTCCCCCCCAACTGAGCGGCTGGGATATTGCCGGGCTGAGTTTTCCCTACCGTGAAATTGGTGGGGATTACTATGACTTCATTCCCCGTAGTGACGGCAAGCTTATCATTGCTGTAGGAGATGTGGCAGGCAAAGGCATGGGGGCAGCGCTAATGATGTCAAGCGTTCATGCTGCCCTGCGCGTTCAAGCTCAGACGGCGCGGACGCTGGCCGACATCGTTGCCGCAGTCAATGACTACTTGGTTGAAAGCTCTCCCGAAAACAAATTTCTTACGCTGTTTTGTGCTGAACTCGATCCAGCAACCGGCGTTCTTCGTTACGCTAGTGCCGGTCATGAGCCGGCCCTGCTCGTGCGCGCAGATGGCACTTATCTCAAGCTCTCTGCCCAGGGTATCCCCGCAGGGATTATGCCGGGATTTGCGCCGACGATTCATGAGACCTGCCTTGCCCCCGGCGATGTGCTCGCTATCTACACCGATGGACTGACTGAAAGTCGCAATGAGCAAGGCGAGACGCTGGGTATCGAGCGACTGGCGCAAACCATTCTTACCTATCGAAACCTTAGTGCCTCGCGTCTGCGTGACCGTGTGGACGAAGCAGTGAGCTGCTTTGTTGGACGCGCTCCGGCCGCTGATGATCTGACGTTGGTGCTGATCCGTCGCCTTCGGGCCTGAGCCAGGCTTGTTTTGCTGACCGAGCTGGCGTCGCCGCCCTAGGGACGGTAGGCCGGCAGAGACTCCGTCCGAAAGAAGTCCTGAAGCAGTTCAGCGCATTCATCTGGACACTCTAATGTTGGCAAATGCCCGGCCTCACGCACCGTTGCCATTTGCCCCCGCTGGATACAGTCAAACATGTCCCGATGGGTCGTAGCTGACAACACATCATCCAGTGCCCCCCGTACAAGCAAAACTGGAAGGGGAACCTGACGCAGAGCTTCCCAGAACCGAAGGCGAACAACGACATCCCGGACTGATTGCGCCAGGCCGTAGGCCGCCCTAGGATCAGTCGTCGCGAAGTCTTCGTAAAGCTGGGTCCGGTACGGCTCTGGAACTCGTCGGTAGCGCCACAGCAACAACTGACGTATGTAGGGCAAGGTTGCAGCTTCTTGGAGGAGTACCCGCACTTGAGTCCACAGTAAGTCGACCTCTACCTCACGGTCTTGTCCTGACGGTGGGGGCGGGCATTCTGTGCCGATTAGGGTCAGTGAAGAAAAGTTTTGTGGGCGCTCGCGCGCTGCCAGCACGCTCACAACGGCTCCCGTGCCCTGTCCTACCAGGTGGGCATCCCACCCATTGACATACCGTAGCACGGCGTGGAGGTCTGCCACAGCATCCTCAACTTCAAAGGTTGTGCCAAGCGCCGTCGCTAGTGAGCGGCCAGTGCCACGCGGGTCATACAGAACACAGCGGTACAAACGAGATAAACGCTTGACCAGTGGCTGCCACATTTGACACGTTGCAGCCCAGCCATTGACGAAAATGATAGGCAGGCCTTTTTCACCTACAACCTGTACGTAAAGTCTAACTCCGTTGGTGTCGAGAAAGGGCATTGTGGCTGTCGTTTTGTCGGAGGGCTACCATCTTTGTTGTTTTAGGTAGAAACCACCATGGTGGCACGAAAATTTGAGATTCGGGTTCCAGCGTCAACGGCTAACCTAGGGCCGGGCTTTGACACAATGGGACTCGCTCTGGGGATTTACCTGCGCGTCCGGGGACAAGTCCGCGCTGCCGGCCAAGGGTGGCGCCTTTCGGTTGATGGGCAATATACCGATGGCATTCCTCTTGACCCCGCGGAAAACCTCATCTGCCGCGTGGCGCGCCATACGGCCGCCAGTGCGTATGTCAATTTACCGCCCCTGGACCTACATATCAGCAACGACATTCCAGTTGGCAGTGGTCTCGGCAGCAGCGCTGCTGCCATCATTGCCGGTGTGTCGCTTGTCGAAGCGGTGACAGGGATGGAATTTTCACAAACCGAGCTGTTGCGACACGCTATGGTGTTTGAGGATTACACTGACAACCTTGCCCCAGCCCGCTACGGTGGATGGATTACTTCCTGTGGACGCGCCCACGGCACGCCAATTCTTTTTCATCGTACCTTCCCCAGCGACATCCAACTGATCATTGTCACGCCGGACTTTGCCCTTCCGACCGAGCAAATGCGGGCCATTCTACCGGCTTCCATTCCCCGTGCTGAAGCTGTTTTTCAAATGCAACACGTTATGATGTTCGTGGGTGCACTTGAGCACCATCGCTATGAGTTGCTTCGGGAAGCTATGCGCGACCACCTGCATCAGCCCTACCGGGCACCTTTCGTTCCTGGGCTGGCTGAGATTCTCGAACTTGAGCAGGAAGGGCTTTGGGCGACAGCGCTTAGTGGGGCTGGGCCGTCTGCCCTAGCTTTGGCCTCACACAACGTAGAACGCATTGCCGCTGCAATGCAGGAGTGCTTCGCAGCTTACGGCCATCAGTCAGTAGTCTATTATCCCCGCATTGATACCACGGGACGCACAATCCGCTACCTGCCCCCAGAGGAAGACCTGCGCCTTGCTCCTTCCTCTAGGACGGTCAGTGCACATTAGGATAAATGTGCTAGTGCCTCCTGAGCTTGGATACGCCAAAAGGAATCAGTATCTTTTTCGGTTATTTTCAAAATGCTTTCATAGCTGCGGCGCGCATCGGTCTTATTTCCCATCGCCAATTGGATGCGTGCCATATTCCACAAGACACCGACCTCCAGGGCACGGTCTGACAACTGGTTAAGTGCATCAAGCGCCTCACGCTGAAGTTGCAAGGCTTTCTTTAGTTCTCCGGCTTCGGCATAGACCATTCCCATCCAACTCAGCAGGGCAATTTGCAAGCGCGCGGACTGAGCTGCGCGTCGGACGCCACGCGCGGTTTCTAACGCTCGCTGTGCCCGTTCCTGCCGACCGATTGTAGGAGCACAACGTTCTAGCCAAACGGCGTTTTCAATCAACCCGCGGGCGCTATCTTCAAGGCCGGCGTAAGCATCGAAGCCAAGCTCAAAAGCCTGGTAGGCTGCTTCCGTCTCCCCCAGTCGGAAAAACAAGCGGCCGGTCATTGTGACCAGCATGGCGTCCAGTTCCCGGTCTACGAGGGAACGACTGCTCAGGTTGGTGCGGGACACAGCTTGCCGGAAAAACTCCAGGCCAGCAGCAGCCGCGCGCCGTGTTACCTCGGTTGGTCCGCCCTCTGAGGCGTCTACGTAGGCAAGGCTGACTTCAGAAAGCAAAACCGCCCGCTGATTGCCCCCATTTTGTCCAAGATCACGGGCCTGCAGGAATGCCTCTCGGGCTTTGGTCGTTTGCCCTAAGTCAAGGAAAGCAGCACCCAGCAGGTACAAAGCTGCGGCTTCCCGTCCGGTGTATTCCACCTCAGCAAAGATGGTTGCCGCCCAAGCAAACCGCGTGAGTGCCATCCTGGAATCGTCTGGGTTGGCTAGAAAGAAATAGCCAAGGCCTTCCCGGAAGAAGCGTTCTGCCTCAATGGCGCGGGAGGCTGGGCTGAGCGCGCCAAGGCGAGCCGGTATAGGAGGCAGTCCACTCAGAAGCTGTTCGAGCCTACCTGGCGTAGCTGCTACCGGGGTCAGTCGGCGGGCAATCACAAGCCGCCCCAGTTCAGACCAAGTTGCTTGAAGCTGATGACGGTTCAGGACAACGTCCAAAACCACGTTCCAGGGCTCTTCTTTGACAACCACCGTCTCGGCCACCCGCCGCCACTGATTTGCATCTGGAAATTCAAAACGGATGCCTGCTTTGGCCAAAATCCCCTGTATCGCATCTGGAAGCGAACAACTTCGGCAGTCAAAGCTGATTCGCGCGCCGACATAGCCAGGATCACCGTAACGCAAATTCGGTTTAGAGGCAGCAGTAGGATTGGCAGCAGATTGGGCCAGTGAAAATGTTGTCAGCAATGAGAACCAAAGAAACAGAAAACGTAGAAAAGTGGTCTGCGAACCCATGTTGCTAAGTGGCATCTCTGTTTTTGTCCTGCGAGAAAAGCCCTAAAAGCCTATGAGAAAAGATACAACAGAAGGGACCCGAGCAAGACCACAACGGCTGCTATCACCCAGCGCAGCCAAAGCATGCTGTCCTGTGGCGGCTGTCCGTAGGTAGCCAGACTGCTGCCAACCCAAACTGCACCGGTCGCCGGTGGAGAGCTTGAAACAGAGGATGACGAAAATGGAGAGGTGGTAGACGTTGGATGCGGTTCAGCCGTCTGCTGCCCAGATACCTTTGACGGCGTTGCTACAGTTCGCTGTGCACCGTTAGAAGGTGGGAGGGAAGCATCCAGAATTTTCTCAACAAGCGGCGAGACTGGATCGAAGGAAGGGCTGACCAGTCGTGCTACCCGCGCAAGCTCGTTGGCGAATTCGTGGGCGCTGGCCGGACGGTCGGCTTTGGACTTTGCCAATGCGCGCATAACAAGCTCATCCAGAGCTTTTGGAATTTCAGGATTGAATTTGCGCAAGCTGGGCGGGGGTTCATTCGCATGGAGTAGCGCTACAGCCACCGGCGTCATTGCCGTGAAGGGCACTTGCCCGGTTAGCATCTCAAACAACACAATGCCCAACGAGTAGATGTCCGAGCGGGCGTCAAGCTCCTGCCCAGTACACTGCTCTGGTGACAGATAGTGAGGCGAACCTATGATCATCCCCTGACGGGTCAGAGGCGGCCCCCCTTTTGAGGTGTCTGTCACGATCTTGGCAATGCCAAAGTCAATCACTTTGGCAAAGTAAGAGCCATCAGGCTGAGCGGAGAGAAAAATGTTTTCTGGTTTGATGTCACGGTGAATTACGCCACTGCGGTGGGCTGCTTCCAAGGCCTCGCATACCTGACGGGCAATGGAAATCGCTGTTGCATACGGAAGCTTTTTTTCACGTTCAAGAACTTTGCGCAGGGATTCACCTTCGAACAGTTCCATGACAATGTAGTTGACCTGGTCTTCGGTGATCCCAAAGTCAGTGACAGCAATCGCGTTTGGGTGGCGAATCCGCGCCATCGCCTGTGCTTCGCGCTGGAAGCGAGCGACCGAAGTTGCATCAGAAACCAGCGATGGATGGAGCACCTTGATGGCTAGTTGCGTATCCATCAGCAGGTGGCGTCCCCGATAGACTGCCCCCATGCCGCCCTCACCAATTTTGGCTTCGATGTAGTATTTTCCATCCAGGGTCTTGCCGATAAACGGGTCCTGTCCAATGGCTTCCAGTGCGCCGCCATCAAACGGACAAAACCGCATCTGATCCTGGAATTCCCTGCCACAGGTAACACAGCGCTTCATGGCCGTTGTACGTGGAAAGTGATAAGGAGGGCAACCGGATGGACGTTGCAAAAAACATTAACCATTGCTGCACGGGGCGTGCCAAACTCTACAGAAGCCGTCTTTTGATTGTCAAACAGACTGTTGATGATAGCACCTGCCCGCACCTTGGGAAGCGGTGACCTCACCATACCGAATGTGGCAGTGGATTCGGCAAGCCTGGGAACGCAGTGAACAAGCGCTTGACCTGCTTGCGCAACTTCACCGGGAGAATACCTTGGCGCGCCTTGCGGCCGGGGAAATTCGTGTGGATGAAACCCATCTCAACAAGGCGCTAGCGGCAACGCCCCTGCGAGGTGTGCGTGAGGTTAGCCTTCAAACGCAGGAGGGCAGCTTTACCATTTCGGCCCGCAGCGAACGGTTTTTCCTGGCCCAGGTGAGGCTTCCACTTCGCATCGAGCAAGTTGTCTTTACGCGCTACCGTCGCCGTATTTATCTCGTACCGGCAGGGCCCGTCGCCATCCATGGCACGCGCCTCTGGCAACAAGCCGCCGCCCACGTCCTAACCCTCTTATTCCACCACGTCCTTGGCGAAGCGCGTGCTCTGCGCGAAGCTAGCGACCCTTCGGCCGGCCTGCACTTCGACGGGCGTGGCCTTGAAGTCAATCTCAACCAAATCCCAGACATGCGGGCACTGCTCAATCTAGAATACACCTTGGCTGGACGCCGCCTGCGCCCACTCCACTTTGTCACTGTTGACTCGATTACTCCAGTTCCAGGGCACTTTATCGTCCGCACTTCCGTAAACTGGGGCGAGCTGGTAGCAGCGCTTCGTCATCCAACCTAAAACGCCAAGACCAGTGTGGCGCATAACCCATGCTCACCGACACCATCACCAGTCGCAACAATCCCCTCATCAAACGTTTTCTTGCGGCCCGCGAAGGACGCCACCGGCACGTCATCTTTATTGAAGGCGTGCGCCTGGTGGAAGAAGCCTTGCGCAGCAAGATTGTCTTTGAAGCAGTAGCCTACACTCCGCGGCTGTACGAGACGCCACGGGGTGCACAACTCCTTGCGGCTTTACAAAGCCAACCTTGCCGTGGGGCAAGGTTGACGGAAGCTCTCATGGCCTACATCAGTGATGTGGAAACCGCGCCTGGCGTCATTGTTCTCGGGCAGCGTCCAAGCTCAACCCTTCCAGACCTTACCCACCATCCTGCACCGTTGTTTGTGTTAGCAGATGGCATTCAATCACCTGGAAACCTTGGGGCATTGATTCGTACAGCCGAAGCAGCCGGTGCAACAGGTATTTTGGTCACCGTGGGGACAGTGGATCCTTTTCAGCCCAAGGCGCTTCGAGCAGCAGCCGGTTCAGCCTTTCGCCTGCCCATTATTGCCGGCTCATCAGTAGCCGATGAACTGCAGAAACTTTACCGGCAAGGCGTTCGTCTTGTCACGGCTGATATTCACGGTGACACCCCTTATGAAGCTTTCGACTGGCGCCAGCCAGTGCTACTTTGGCTTGGTTCAGAAGGTCACGGGCTGCGTTCCCTAACCGACGATTTCAAACACCGACTCGCAGCCCGCCTAGTTATCCCGATGGAAGGCCAGGTTGAATCCCTCAACGTTGCAGTTGCCGGTGCCATTCTGCTTTACGAAGCCCGGCGACAGCGCCGACAGTCTTCGGCCGACCAACTGACGGGAGAAACAAGCCATGGACCGTAAGCTCATTGTCAACGCCGACGACTTCGGTATGTGTGTTGGGGTCAACGCCGGTGTTCTTCGTGCCCACCAAAGCGGCATCGTGACGAGTACCACCATTATGGCCAACGGACTGGCCTTTGACGATGCCGTGGCCCGTCTCCGCGACGCCCCACGGCTGGGTGTGGGAATCCATCTTGTTCTTATGGGTGGAAAACCCGTTGCCCCGCCTGCCGACGTGCGCAGTTTACTTGGACCAGACGGCACCTTCCCCAACGATTTTGGTGTGTTTGTACGTCGCCTTCTGCGCCGGGAACTGCGACCGGCAGAGATGGAAGTCGAGTTCCGCGCCCAAGTGGACAAAGTCCTGGCTGCCGGCATCCGCCCAACCCACCTAGACAGCCACAAGCACGCACACGCCCATCCCCAAGTATTAGAAGTGCTGATCCGGGTCGCCGAAAACTATGATATTCGATGGCTGCGGTGCCCACATGAGCATCCGCAGTTTGTTTCGCTAGCCGGGTTGCGGCCTGGTGAAATCCTCACCTTTGTCAAGCAAAAGGCTAGCGCCTTAGCACTAGTCCGTTATGCGGCCGACTTTCAGGCGCGATTACGTACTGCTAATGTTAGCGCGCCAGATGCCTTTTTCGGCTTTGCGCACACTGGATTGCTCAATCCTGCGCTCATCTGCTGTATCATTCGCCTTTTACCCATCGGGATAAGTGAGCTAATGTGCCACCCTTCTGAGCTCGATGACACTCTGCGTCACTATCCAACCCGGCTCAAAACAGAGCGCCTCCGGGAACTGGCAGCGCTAACCGATCCACAGGTTCAGGCTGAAATTCTCCACCAAAACATTCAGCTTGTGAGTTTTGCTGATCTTGACCACCGTGAAGCAGCTTGCCCCTATGCACGACGAGCCTGATTTACTTGCCCCGCTGCCGGAAATTTCGGTCGTCATCCCAGTGCACAATGAAGAAGGCAGCATCGAAAAGCTCTACGAGCGTTTGTGTGCTGTCTTGGAAGCTCACTACCCGTCGTTTGAAATCATTTTCGTAGACGACGCCAGTCAAGACCGAACCTACCAACTTTTGACCGCTATTGCCGCCAATGACGCCCGCGTAACCATCATCCGGCTCAAGCGTAACTTCGGACAAACGCCAGCCTTGGCAGCTGGCTTTGATTACGCACGGGGTGACATCATCGTGTCCATGGACGGCGATTTACAGCACGACCCCAGCGATTTGCCAGCCCTGGTTGAACCCATTTATGCCGGCTACGACCTAGCCAGTGGGTGGCGGCACAAACGGGTTGATAACCTTGTGCTGCGACGTATTCCCTCGCGAATAGCCAACTGGTTGATGGCCAAGCTTTCGGGTGTCGAGTTGCACGATTTTGGGACGACCTTCAAAGCCTACCGGCGTGACACCATCAAGCGTATCCGACTGTATGGCGAACTCCACCGGTTTATTCCGGCTCTTGCAAGCTGGAATGGTGCGCGCATCATTGAAGTCCCCATCAAAAATGTCAACCGCGAAGAAGGGCAATCGCACTACGGTATCTCACGGACATTTCGGGTGCTGTTTGATCTGGTCACCGTACGTTTTCTGCTCAAGTACGTCACCCGTCCTCTTCACTTCTTCGGTATGCCCGGCCTGCTTAGCCTTTTTGTCGGCCTAGCCATCTGGGTGGTGCTCACTGCCAAGAAGCTCTGGCTAGGAGGTGATGTTTTTACTGCGCATGCTCCCTGGATGATGATGGGCACTTTGCTGATTCTAGCCGGTATCCAGCTTTTTTCGACGGGCCTGGTCGCCGAACTGCTGGCGCGCACCTATTTTGAGTCCCAGGGACAACCGATTTACACCATTGAAAAGATTGTGAACTATCCCTCGGCGCGTCCACCGACGGCGGCCCCGGCACGGCATGCATGACCTTCCAAACGTAAATCACGCCAAAGGCGCCATCGCACGACAGCTTTGGCGGTTGCTAACGACTACCTCCAAATCATCTGGTGCTATGTTCGACAAACTGAAAGCGCTCGAAGAAAAATACGAAGCTCTCACCGCCCAGCTCTCTGACCCCGAGGTCGTCGCAGATGCAGCGCGCTATGCCAAGTTGGCCAAACAACACAGCGAGCTGACAGAGGTGGTAGAGAAATTTCGGGAGTACCAAACCATTGAAGCCAATCTAGCCAGCGCCCGGGAGCTGCTCAACGAAGCCGAGGACGCCGAAATGGTCGCCCTTGCCCGCGAAGAAATTGCTCTTTTGGAAAAGCAACGGGCGCAATGCCAACTTGAGCTGGAGCAACTCCTTACTCCCAAAGACCCAAATGACCGCAAAAACGTCCTGCTGGAAATTCGGGCTGGGACCGGCGGTAACGAAGCCTCTCTCTTTGCCGGCGAGCTGCTCCGCATGTACCTCCGCTACGCCGAGCGAAGGGGATGGCGGGTGCAAATCCTGGACGAATCGCTCTCTGAAGTTGGCGGACTCAAGGAAGGCATCGTGCTTATTGAAGGCACCGGCGTGTACTCCCGGCTCAAGCACGAATCTGGCGTTCATCGCGTCCAGCGCGTGCCGGTCACTGAATCAGCCGGACGCATTCATACCTCAACGGTAACAGTGGCCGTCCTCCCTGAAGCCGAAGAAGTAGACATCGAGATTGACCCTAAGGACGTTCGGATCGATACCTTCTGCTCGTCGGGTCCCGGCGGGCAATCAGTCAACACGACATACTCAGCCGTACGCCTGACACATCTCCCAACAGGGCTAGTAGTGTCCATACAGGATGAAAAATCCCAAATCAAGAACCGTGAGAAAGCCTTTCGGATTTTGCGCGCCCGCTTGCTAGAGCTGGAACGGCAAAAGCAACACGAGGCGATTGCCGGCGAGCGCCGTGCGCAAGTGGGCACTGGTGAACGCAGTGAGAAGATTCGCACCTACAACTTCAAGGAAAACCGCGTCACAGATCACCGTATTGGACTTACCCTGCATCAGCTTGACACAATTATGGATGGCGAATTGGACGGCCTGATTGATTCTCTGATCACCCACTTCCAAGCGCTCAAAATGCAGTCTGAAGCCGCTGCGTGATTTGCCATGGCCAAGACGGTTCACCCTACAACGACACTCGTGGTTGCTGCCGTTTGCGTGGATGGCCCGCGCGTGTTGGTGACCCAACGGCCACCGACTGTCCCCTTTGCCAGCCAGTGGGAATTTCCGGGTGGTAAACTCCACTGGAACGAAGCCCCCGAAGCCGGCTTGCGCCGTGAACTTGCCGAAGAGTTGGGAGTGCAGATCGTCGTCGGCTACCCGCTGCACATCATCCACTATGCCCTAGATACCCAACAGGCCTTTGCCGTGATGTTTTACTGGGCGCGGATTGTGGGCGGGCAGATTGTCATGCGCAGGGTTCAAGCCGCCCGTTGGTTGCATCCCGAAGAAATCTCCCGGCTAGAGATTCTGATGCCGAATCGCCCGGTTGTTGCCCGCCTGTGTCAACTTGCTGCCCGTCCCGGCGGGCTATGTCCGCAGTTTGATTGAGCGGCTCTAGCAAGCATTGCTGGTATTCTGGCCAGGGCGCAGCATTAGGCCGAGGTGCTACCCAAGTCCGGTTGGTCCGGTATTTTCCAAAAGCCGCTTGGATGGGATCGCCCAACAGCCTCGCTTTCGACTACGCAGACGCGATTGCGTCCGTTTTGCTTAGCCCGGTATAGGGCACGGTCTGCCAGTTCCAGAAGCTGCTTTGGGTCACTGGTATCGGTGGGCATTGCGGCTACCCCAAGGCTTACGGTCAGACAGCCGCCAGGTTGTGACTCCCGTCCCACAAAGGGATATTCTGCCACTCGTCGCCGGAGCCGTTCGGCTAGCACCGCGGCCTGGCTTTTGGGTGTGTTTGGAAGTAACACCACGAACTCTTCACCACCATACCGTGCCAGTAGATCACTACGTCGAAAGCAACGTTCCATTAGCCGGGCTAAGTCCTTGAGGAGCTCGTTGCCAGTTTCGTGACCGTTCGTGTCATTGAAGTGTTTGAATCTATCGACATCAAGCATAATGACGGAGAGAGGCCGTCCACTTCTTCCCGCTAGTTCGGCTTCCCGAGTAAGCTTTTCTAGAAAGTAAGCATGGTTGAATAACCCCGTCAGTCCGTCGGTGATAGCTCGATGCCGAGCGCTGTGGTAGGCCCTTAGCATGGCTTCAAACTCGCGCTTTTGGGCAATGAGCGCTTTGACGCGCACGACAAGCTCCTTGGGGTTGATGGGTGTGGTAAGCACGTCGGTAGCGCCAACTTCCAGGCCGCGTAGCTTTTCCGTGGTCTCCGGCGAAGGCGTCAGCACCAGTACTGGCAGGTGGCGGGTTGCTTCATTTCGTTTGATGAGACGGCATAGTTCATACTCATCGGCCATCGGCAGGTCGGCATCGATCAAAACAACATCAGGCAACCGCAAGGACGCCTCAAAATGGGTAGCGTAGAGCGTGGCCGGCGTGTCGCTGCTTGCTGCTGTAACTACGTGTACCCGAAGGTGCTCACTTTCCAGAATGGTTCGCAACAGATTTCCGCTTTCAGCACTAGCCCCCACGATGAGAACCTGGCTCGCTTCTTGGTGTAACGGCAGGCGGTGTGGAAGGCGAAAGATCAAACGGCAGCCCTGGGCAGCGTCTCCTTCAACGGCCAGAGTCGCCCCGTGAAGTTGCAGAATGCGGTACATCACACTCAGCCCCAAGGCAACGCCACGGGAAGGAACATTGTTTTCTTGCAGGGCACGATAAGTCGCCAAGCGTTGCTCGGCCATCATGCCAGACAGGTCATCTTGGAGGGTGATGACAAGGCCTTGGACATTGCTGGAGATACGTTGTAACTCGCCGGTCAGACGGAGAACCCCACCCTGTGGGAGATACCGGAGTGCATCCTCCAGAAGCTGAGAGATAGCCTCATAGAGCCGGGCCTCATCGCCGACGATCATACTGGCTGCGGGATCAAGCTGGATGTCCAACTTGACACGTCGGTTCTCTGCTATAGGTGCAAATGCTGAATGAAGCGTCTGGAACAGACGTGCAGCCGGAAATTCACGAACGTCAAGCACGTCTCCACCACGTTCAAGCCGCACCAAGCGCACGAGATCATCCACAATGCGGAGCAGCGCTTGCCCACCGTCTTCGATGTGGCGCAAGAATTCCCGTTGGGTGTCCGTCAGGGGACCATAGGCGGCATCCTGCAACATTTCGCAGTAGCCTAGCACCGCCGTCAACGGAGCCCGCAGTTCGTAATCCACGTTGGCAATGAACTTCTCACGGTCACGAATGGCTTGCTCTCCTAACTCGGTCAGCCGCTCGATAGCATGCTGAGCGGCTTCAAGCTGCCGACCCAACTCCGCCACCTGAGTTTCAGCTTCCATCCAACGGGCACACCAGCCACCCTCGCGTACCCAAAAAGCCCAAGACAGCTCATGTCCTGCTAGGGCGGCTTCAAGGCGCTCAACTTCGGCTGACTCCACTAGCAAAACACCACACAGCGCCTGCTCCAGCGTAAGCCGCCGCAGTAAAAGCGCCTTGCTGTCAGCCGCCACAAAGGGGAAACTCGGCAGAGACGAACGTGGCTCGCATATCAACAAGTTCGACTGGATGGCCGCAAGGCGCTCGGTGAGAAGCGTCTCAAGCGTCCACCGTGCAACCTCCTCGTAGCCCACTGAAGCCAGCAGGCGAAAACGCTCATCGTCAAAAAAAGCCACGGCCAGTGGTGCATGCGCCAAGTGGCTTGACAGCGCCGTCGTTGACTGTTGTAGACGATGGATCAGAGCCGGCGTAAGTGATTTGGAAACCCAAGTCTTTAGGGACAAGTTCCCCTCCCTTGATCACAACGCCTCAGAGTTGCTTTGCCCACTCCCTTGACGCAAGCCTGGGCTTGCACGTGTAGGTTTGCAGTTGGCGAACTTGCGTCATGATGCCGACGGGCCTGATGTCGCCGCAAGCATTCCACATGCTGCCGAGATGTCTTGTCCGCGTGGACGGCGAAGATAGGTCGGCAGCCCCTTTGCCCGCAGCAGCGCCTGAAAGCGCAGCACCCGCTCCAGCTTTGGCGGACGAAAGGGAATTCCCGGTACAGGATTGTGCGGGATAAGGTTGACTTTGGCAGCTTCCTGCGCGCGCAGTGGCGCTAGCCAGCGCAGCAATGCCCGCGCCTGATCCTCAGAATCATTGACTCCGTCGAGCAAGACATACTCAAAGGTAATCCGCTCACCCGGATGTCGTGGAAAAGCTAGGCATGCCTCACGCAAGGCTTCCAGTGGGTAGGTCAAGTTGACCGGCATCAGCCGTGCCCGCAATTCATCGGTGGCTGCCGTCAGCGAAACAGCCAGGCGCGGGCGGTCCGGCTCGCGTCCCAAAGCGATTATCCTTGGAACAATCCCAACGGTTGAAAGCGTCACGCGTCGGGGGACGATATGTAGCCCTTCTGGGTCGGCCAGGACGCGGAGTGCGTGGAGCACATGGTCATAGTTGAGCAATGGCTCTCCCATTCCCATCAGCACCAGGTTGACGGCGGCCGGTCGCGGCTGTTGCCGCTGGCGGACGGTATCTCGCAGCACATACAGCACTTGGGCAACAATCTCACCAGCCGTTAGGTTGCGTTGCAATCCCAAGGTGGCTGTGGCGCAAAAGGCGCAGCGCATCGGACAGCCTGCCTGCGAAGAGAGGCACAACGTGACTCGTCCCCGGTCGGGAATCCAGACGGTTTCAATGCTGTACCCATCATGGACCTTGAACAGATAGCGGCGCGTTCCATCTAGGGATTCAAAAATCCCGGCCAAGGACAAGGGCTGGAGGCTTGCTTCAGCGGCCAGTTCGGTACGAACAGCGCGCGGCAGGACGGAAATCTCTTCCGGCGTTTCCACAAGTTGCCGATGCAGGGCTTGGAAGAGTTGCCGCCCACGGTATGCCGGTAGACCGCGCTCGGCCATAAGAGCGCACATCTGTTGGCAGGTTTGCCCTAGCATGTCTTGATTTGCTGCCACAGTCGCTGCAGATGACATCAGTGATATCGCTCCTTTTGGCTTACCTCTGCTCCATGCGCACGTCATTATCAAAGCACGCTTGCTTACTCGAACCAAGCCGTGCTTGTAGTTAGGCAATATCTCCTCCCACAGCGTCAGCAGCATTCGAAAACCATCAAAGACTTGGCTAGAAAAATCATGTACCGAAAGTGTGTTACCCTACGCACAACGCGGCTATTGTTAGCTTAGATTTGTAAAAAAATGTCACCGGGCTTACCACTGCACCGTTGGGTAGTGTGTCTTCACTTCAACGGTTGCTTCTCAAACGGCTGTGCTTGTCTTGCCTTTCTATCCAGGGTAGAAAAACAACCATGCCGACGCGAGTTTTCTGTGACTGTTGCGACGAACCGAGCCAGCAGCTTTTTGACATTACACGCATCCCGGAACTCGCTCCTGTGGTGCGGCAGTTTGGTTACCGGGCAGTGTGTCAGGCTTGTTATGACAACCTCTTTGAAGAACTTGAACAAGAACGCGCAGAGGAAGGCGTGGATGCCTAGCCACGCGCTACGGCCGTCCGTTTGCTGGCTACCCGTTGTTGAGCTAAGGCTTGGAAAGCCAGATGCAAGACTTTGAACAATGAACAAACGAGCGGAAGTCGTCATCATTGGTGGCGGCGTAATTGGGTGCAGTATTGCCTACTTTCTAACCCGACATGGATGCCGTGACGTGCTCGTGATTGAACGCGAGAACTTCCAAGGGAAGCACTCCACGGGACGGAGCGCTGGGGGTGTTCGCCAGCAGTTTGCCACCCCGGTCAACATCCGTATGTCGCGGTTTTCCATTGATTTCTTCAAGCACTTTGAAGAACACACTGGACAAGACCCGGAATATCGGAGCTATGGCTATCTTTTTATTGCCACCGAGCCGGCCCACGTGGACTACCTACAGCAGAACCTGCGCGTCCAGCAGGCAGAAGGCGTTCCCGTGGAATTTTTGACGCGCGAAGAAATTGCCAAGCTTGTTCCCCAGCTTTACGTTGAAGATGTCTTGGGCGGCACTTACTGCCCAACAGACGGTTTCGTTGATCCCTACAGCATCATGCAGGGCTTCAACCGTAGGGCCCGCCAGCAGGGAGCGCGCATTGAACTAGAAACTGAAGCGTTGGACTTCACTGTCGAGCACGGACGGATAACAGGTGTGGTCACCAACCAGGGACACATCGCCACGCCGGTTGTTGTCAATGCTGCCGGCGCGTGGGCGCACCTGGTTGGACGCAAGCTCGGCGTGGACATTCCCATCCGTCCAACCAAACGACAAATTGTAACGACCGAACGGTTCGACGAACTCCCCCGTGAGTTACCCATGCTGGTCGACATGGGCACGGGCTGCTACATGCGCAAGGAAGGCGATGGCGTCATGCTGGGCTGGGCCGACCCCAACGAACCGGAAAGTTTCGACACAACCTTCAACCCAGACTTCATTGACGCCATCATCGAGCGGGCACTCCCGCGCATGCCTTGCCTAGAAAATGCTTCCATTAACCTACGTCGCTGCTGGGGCGGGCTCTACGACATCTCACCCGATCACCATGCCATCGTAGGTCCTGTACCGCAGGTTGAAGGCTTCTATGTCTGCGCCGGCTTCAGCGGACACGGCATTATGCACTCGCCGGCAATGGGCATAGCTATTGCCGAAATGATCTTGTTTGGCGAATCCCGTACGCTCGACGTGTCGCCCCTTTCCATCGAGCGCTTTACTACCGGCAACCTGCTGCACGAAACGGCGGTCATCTGAAGTTTCCCATGACGGCTACCTACGCCATCTTTGGCGCGACTTCAGGGATTGCGCGGGCGGTTATTGCCGAACTGGCCAAACAAGGCAATGCCTTGGTTCTCGCCGGCCGGAACTTGCCTGAAGTCGAGCGCATCGCCGCCGATGCTCATTTGCGCTATGGCGTTCCGACCTACAGCCTGGCTTTCGACGCCCGTGATCTAGCCAGCCATGGTGCTGTTTTTGCTGCAGCGGTGGCGTGCACCGGTCGCCTGGACGGGTTACTGGTTGCCTTCGGAACGCTAACCGACCAGAAACAAGCCGAACAGAACGTCGCCGCAGCCGAAGCTATGATTGTTTCAAACTATGTCGGTGTAGTATCGCTGGTGACGCATGCAGCCAACTACTTTGAAAGGGAACGTCACGGTGTCATTGGCGTGATTTCCTCGGTGGCAGGCGATCGCGGACGCCAGAGCAACTACGTTTACGGCTCGGCCAAAGCAGGCGTTACGGCCTTCTGCCAGGGGCTGCGGCAACGACTCTCCAAAAGCGGCGTGCGCGTTGTCACCATCAAGCCGGGCATTGTTGACACGCCAATGACTTATGGGATGAACCTTCCGCGCCTTCTGCTTGCTAGGCCGGAGCGCGTTGCCCGGGACATTGTACGTGCACTGCACCGTGCCGATGGCGACATCTACACCCCGTTTTTCTGGCGCTTCATTATGCTAGGCATTCGGATGCTTCCTGAACCCATCTTCAAACGACTTTCACTATGACCAGTTCCCAACACGGCTACTGGTGGTGGCTGATCCCCATCAGTTGGATGGCGGCAATATTCGTTTTTTCAAGCGACTGGTTTGCTTGGCAACGTACTGCGCCAGTGGTTTATAGCTGGTTGCAGTGGTGGCAGCCCCACCTAGACGAGCCACAGCTTGAAAGCCTTCATCTTTTGGTACGCAAGCTAGGCCATGTCATGGAGTATGCTCTGCTGGTTCTGCTCTGGCATCTGGCGTTGCGCCGGTCTCATCAGTGGCCGATCAGGCGAGCACTCTTTGGCGCGGCCGTAGTTTCTATCCTCTATGCTGCGCTGGACGAATGGCGGCAGACATTTACAGCCGAGCGCAGTGGAAATCTCACCGACATCATGCTGGATGGCCTTGGCGTCGGCTTAGCTGCTGGTGGCATTGGGTTGCTCTCAATCGGAAGTAGTGCGCGCAGCAGTGACCATATCAGCGCAGACGCTGTCGCAGGTGCCCGAGATATTCGTACATAGCCCGCTCGGACTGACGTAGGCCAGCACCACTTGGATACAAGTCACCTGGCGTCCACACTCCATCCGGCTCTGTGGCCTGGAAGTCGGTTGGCGCTGGTAGCGGACGTAGGCCTTGCTTCCGGCAGGCCTCTAGAGCACGTGGCATGTGTACTGCCGAAGTAACCAGCAGAAACGGCTCTTGCTCGACCAATCTAGCTACCGCAGCCACTTCTTCGACGGTATTGCGCCCAATCGGCTGGACAACAATACGGTCAGCAGAAACACCAAGGGCGCAGGCAGCGTCCCGCATGACCTCACCGGCCGGACGCATTGTGAATACTGCACCGCCGGAGGTTACCAACCGAGCGGACGGAAGCAGGCGGTGCAGGCGGATACCTTCGACAAGACGTCGGAGGGAAGCGTCAGAAAGGCATTCGGTTGGTGGCATGTGTTCATCGCCGCCTACGCCACCGCCCAAAACGACAATCCAGCGGATGCTTTGGGCCTCCGGCGGGATTTCACCCAGTGGGGCAAACATAACTTGCCCCTGCTCCAGCGGGGCAAGCAGGGCATTGGCTGTCCAGCCATGGCTAACCACGGCCAGACCTATCGCTGCCACTGTTGTTACTGTTTTGCCGGCGCGCTGCCAGCGCGAAAACCACAGCAGCCCCAGTCCCACCCCCAGCCCAATCAGTACGACTGACAGGGGAAAGAACAACGGCGCCAAAAACTTTTCAAGGTAAAACACGTGCTATTCCACTGTTACGCTCTTGGCAAGGTTGCGTGGCTGATCTACGTCACAACCGCGCCGTACGGCAATGTGGTAAGCCAACAACTGCAACGGTACGACAGCCAGTACTGGCGAGAGCAGCTCGCTTGTGGCAGGAATGGGAATCACATACTCGGCAAGCGCTGCCGCCTGCGTATCGCCTTCGGTGACAACCGCAATGACGCGCCCATCGCGGGCTTTGACTTCCTGCAAATTTGATAGGGCTTTCTCATACCGTACTTCAGAGGCTGGATTGCCGACTTCGCGGGGCATCACCATGACGACCGGCAGGCGCTCGTCAATGAGCGCATTTGGTCCGTGTTTCATCTCTCCGGCAGGGAAGCCTTCGGCGTGAATGTAGCTGATTTCCTTGAGCTTGAGCGCGCCTTCCAGCGCAATGGGAAAGTTCACGCCACGGCCCAAGTAGAGAAAATCCGACGCGCGGAAAAACTCCTTGGCAAGCTCGGCAATGGCAGCATCCTGTTCCAAGACGGCTTCTAGTTTGATAGGCAGGGCCAGCAGTCGCTCGGCGTGCTTCGCGATGACTGCCGGCGACAATATTCCGCGGCACTGTCCTAGGTGAAGCGCCAGTAGGTAGAGTGCCACAAGTTGGGATGTAAAAGCTTTGGTCGAGGCGACCGAAATTTCCGGCCCGGCGTGCGTTAGCAGGACGCCGTGAGCTTCACGCGCGGCCATTGAGCCAGGCACATTGCAGATAGCAAAGGTGTAGCAACCGCGCTGTTTGGCTTCGCGCAGCGCTGCCAGCGTATCAGCCGTTTCCCCGGATTGCGTGATGACAACGACCAGTGTCTGCTCGTCAAGAAGCGGATTGCGGTAGCGGAACTCACTGGCGTAATCAACCTCAACCGGCAGGCGGGCTAGTTCTTCAATAAGGACTTTTCCAACCAATGCAGCATGCCAACTTGTCCCACATGCCGGCATCACGAGCCGAGTAAAGGTCCGCCAGGCATTATCAGGGATGTTGGTTGGATCGAGATACACCTGCCCTTCGTCCAAACTGATCCGTCCAGCCAGGGTTTCGCGGATGGCATGGGGTTGTTCGTGGATTTCCTTGAGCAGGAAGTGCTTGAAGCCCCCTTTCTCAGCCAGGATGGGGTCCCATGTCACCCGCTGCACAGCGGGCATCACCTGCCGTCCAGTGAAGTCTGTGAAGGTGACTTCGTTGGGGCGTACGACGGCTACTTGTCCATCTTCAAGAAACACAACCTCCCGCGTGTGTTGGAGAATAGCCGTGACATCGGAGGCTACAAAGTTCTCCTGCTGTCCCAAACCAATGATCACCGGCGGGCCAAGGCGTGCGGCGACAATTGTGTCGGGCTCATCAGCTGAAATCACAGCCAGGGCAAACATCCCAGACAGCTCGGCAACGGCCTGCCGAACGGCATCGGCCAATGTAAGACCCGCCTGCCGATACTTGCCGATGAGATGGGCAATGACCTCCGTGTCAGTCTGAGTCACAAAGGCATGGCCTTCTCGTTCTAGTGCTCGCTTTAGGGAAAGGTAGTTTTCAATGATGCCGTTGTGGACGACCACCACTCGTCCGCTGGCATCGCGGTGGGGATGGGCGTTTTCTTCCGTTGGGCGTCCGTGGGTAGCCCAGCGGGTATGTCCGATACCGTAGCTGCCAGTCAGGGGAGCTTGCTGGATAGCCACTTCCAGGTTGGAGAGTTTTCCCGAAGTGCGCCGTAGTTCAAGCTGCCCATCAGCCACAACGGCAATGCCGGCCGAATCATACCCTCGGTATTCCAACCGCTTGAGGCCGTCGAGCAGAACCGAAACAACCGGCTTGGTACCAACATAGCCGATAATACCGCACATAGACGCAAGCTTCTCTTTCAGGGGGTATTTTCCGGCACCTCGCGTGGCGTTGGGTTTTCGGGAGAAGAACCAATCGGCTGCCCGTAACGCTTTTCAACCAATTGCTGATTGTTGAGGCGAAAGATCAGGCGCCTCGGCTCAATGCGCTCAAGCACGCCGTCGTAAAAGTGCATTCCGGCACGTACCACCAGGGTTGTTCCATCCTCGACACGAATAAAAGCTGCGGCCGTACCGTCAGCTGTTTCAGAGATACCCAGCACTTCGACCCCAGCAATCAGGTAGGGTTGTGTGTCTTCGCGCTTGATTTTTTTGGTCTCGAGTTGTTCGCAATAAGCCGCAAGACGTGTTTCGAGCGGTGGATACTTACTCTTTGGCGCCCGTGGGGTGGTCTCAGTAGCCCCAGACAGACGATTAGCCGTCGTTGCCGAGCGGCTTGCCTTGCGCTTGGCACTGGCTGGACGAGTTGTCTGGGCAAACCCACTCGCGGTACCTAAGGTCAGCAAAGCGGCCCCAATCGCCAGTGGTTTCCACCAAAGGGCACAAGACCAACAAAGCTGCGGAAAAGTGTCAGTCTTCATAGCAGGCACATCACTCACTGGGGTTGGTGTAGTAACCAGCGCGGTGACGCACCTTCCAGTCGGGGTGGTGGGGGACTTCAATGCGGATGGTTCGGAACACGGCCGATTCATTTGTTGGAGTATAAGCAAGGACAAAACTATGCCGCAAATCGGCATCAACCTGCGCAAAAGCCGTAAAAAACTCTCGATCCAGGCGTGGGAAAAACGCCTGCCCACCCGTTGAATTACACAGGCGCTCGAGGTCGGCCCGATTGACCATCTGGTTGGTATCTGTGGCTGTCAACTCCGGTTGTCCGATACCTAGGGCGTACAGGCTCACTTGATTCCGCCAGGCGTGTTCGATGACTTCACCGACTCGAATCAGCCCTTCACTGTCAAAGCCGTCGCTGATGGCAACAACCACTCGTCGCCGCGCATCGTCTCTTTCTTCGGGAAGAAGCTCGATAGCAGCGTACAGGGCTGCATACAGTGCTGTTCCCGGTGGCGTGGCCTGCTTAGGCTCGAAAGGCACTACTCGCCCTAGTGGTGACGGTAACTGCTCGTCCAAGGTTGCCAGTGCTTGCCGGAGGGCATCCAAGCTGTTCGTCAGCGGCTGCACCAGCAGAAGGTCTTGTTGACAGGCCAGCAAGGCAGCACGGTCTTGTGGCAACCGTAGGATACGTTCGAGAAACATCAGGGTTGCCCGTTTGGCGAGCGGTAGACGACTTACCATACTGCCGCTGCAATCGAGCACGACCACGACAGTGGTAGGTAGCTCCGGCGCACGCCCTAGCGAAACAATATCCTGCTCAACGCCATCTTCATAGAGCTTGACATCGGCAGCCGTGATCGTTGTGACCGGACGATTGAGCCGATCTACCACGGTAAATGGCACAACCACCTGCTGCGCGCGCAGCGTCACGGTGGTGTCATCCGGTATGGCAGCACGTTCTTGGGCCCAGGCTGCGACGATGCTAGCAGTAAGGCTCCACAGCAGCACAACGAGCCAGTGCACCCGTGGCCATTTTCCCTGAAGTCGGTTCATGCTGGGTCCAGCATCAAGCGTCGAAACGACTGATGCCGCGAGGGCTGTGTCCATTCTTTTTAGCTACCTCACTAATGGTTGCTCGGAGTTCGTACTTTTCGGCTGCCGGCAACAGTAGCCGCCGCAAGCGCTCAAGGCGTTCCTTGGTGTCGGTCAACTCCATCAACGCCATTTTTTGTTCTTCACTCATCTGTAGCAGCGATGCAACGAGAAATGACAGTGCTCGGGGGTCTTCCGGCAGCTCGTCCGGGAAATTGTCTTCTTCCCGGCTCATGGCGCGGATGGCTTTGACCGCTCGCTTGAAGGTTGCACGCACGGATTCGGTAACTTCAGTCAGGTCTTCGTAGACTGGCTGGTCATCGAAAAAGGTGACCATGGCTTCCAGGTAGGGCTTTTCCTCAAAGTACTCAAGAGCGTGGTAGCGGGTTAGTCCAGTTGTGAGAATGTTCATCCGCCCTTCTTCCAAAGGCACCATCACGAGGATGAAAGCAGCACACCCTACCCGGCCTACGGGCGGCGGGAAGCCTTCCCGTCCCCTGATGAAGGTCACCCCGAAGATTTTTTCCCCGGCCAAACAATCGCGCACCATAGCCTTGTACCGCTCTTCAAAGATGTGCAGCGGCAGCATCATCCCCGGGAACAAGGCGACAGGGAGCGGAAAGATGGGAATCCGCTTGGTACCTTCAAGGATAGGCAATGGCTGGTTCATAACAGATTGTCAACAGACACGGATTTTGACCAGCGTATGATTTCACATTTGGCCGGGTTTTGTCGAAGCCAGACGCCTTGACGCAACCAGGAAACGACAACGCCTGGCCCCGGCCACGTCTCTGGACCGACAAAGCCTGCCTAGCGACTCAGAATCGGATGGTGTAGCGTACGGTTAGGTTGCGCCCCGGCGCATCTATCCCGGAGGAAATCGTGCGGTAGTTCTGATCGAGCATGTTGTCAAGGGCCACCAGCAGATGATGTCGCTCGCCAAACCGGTATCCCCCACGCAGGTTGAGAGTGGCCCATCCGGGCAGGCGTGGAAACAGCGGCGCGCTGGCGACCGCCCCCAACACACGGGCTTGAATTTGCGCCAGGGTTTCGCCGGTCAGCCGCAGCCGGTCATCAGCCGTGCCCAACCGCCCATCGGGGCCGGGTTCGACAAACCCCCGCACTGTGGCGCCCCGGCGAAAGAAGTTTTGAGTCTGGGTGCGTGTCCGGGTCGCACCAATTCGGCGGTCATCGAGATTGAGTGACGACAGGCGCGTTTGCCGGTGCGCTGCTGCCACGACGCCTTCCACCCACCAGGCGCGACCGGGCGGCTGATAGTGCAGCCGCAGCAAACCCTGTGGCGGCGGAGTTCCACCTTCCACATCAGGCGGCCGCCTAGTGGCGCGGTCTTCCGCATGCAGCCAAGTAAAGTTGCCGCCAAGCGACCAGCTTGCCGTCAGCTTGATGCCGAGTGAACTCTCAACGCCGTAGATGCGTGCCTTGGTGAAGTTTGCCCGGACACGTACAGGACTCGTTGCCGGTGCGACAAACACCGCCCCCGTCGGCAGTTGCGCCGTGATGATTTCCGTCCCCAGGCGCGTCCCCACTGCCCCTGGCGGCAGGATCAGGGTCCGCGTGGTGAGCAGATCGTTGATGTTCGTCACAAAGCCGGTCAGATCGGCATCCATCCGTCCATTGCGGTAACGCAGGCTGCCTTCGTAGCTCATGCTGCTTTCCGGGATGACCTGTCTGACAGGCAGCCCGGTTGACACGGCGGAGGCATCGGCCGTCGTGCCGATGAAGGCCTGCCGTCCGGCAACGGCTGGCGCAGCGATTTCAAAAACGCCATTCCCCTGCAGGCCCAGCGATCCCAGGTCGGTCATGTTGGGCGGACGAAAGCCACGGGCCACATTGCCGGCCAGCACCCAGCCGCGCCCCAGTTGCCATGCCCCGTTGAAGCGGAACGTCCAGGCTGCCGTGCGTACGCTGTCATCCTCAACCACTGCGCGTCCTCCGACGAGTGCATTGTCGCGGGCGCGCGCCCGGTAGGAAGCCACGCCATAGCGCAGGCTGGCTGCTAGACGCAGCCGATTCGGGATGGTTTCCCACACATCGTGCACAAAGAAGCCGTAGTTGTTGAAATACGCGCCGTTGGGTACGCGCGGACGAGCCGCCGCAGCGACACCGGTCACGGGATTGGCATCGAAGGCGCGCGCCCGCATGACATCGCGGTACGCATCCGCACCGCCCAGCACCGTGTGCCGTCCCGGAAGCATCTTGGCGCCAAACAATGACAGGCCCACAGCCCGGGTGCGTTCATACTGGGCATTGATGAGCGCCTGGGGATTGCCCTGCCCGCCCTGATTGATCCGTTCTTCCCGCTGGATGTTGAAACTGCCGGTGACGGTCACACTGTCCAAACCGCCTACCCGTTGGCCGTCATAGCGCATGTAGCCAAAGTCCAGCATCAGGTTGCCCAGTTTCGCCAGCAGGTTGCCGTCGCCGCCCAGCAACTGATCGGAGCGTTGGCCGCCGTCCTGCTGTCCGCGCTGGTAGTGGACGACGAACTGGTGTCCAGCGCGGGGTGTCAGCACGGCCTTGAGGCTGCCGGCATATTCGGTGAAGGCAGTATCCGGTTGGCGCGTGCCGTAGAAGCGGTTTGAAGGCAGGTCAAAAAACCGGGTCACGGCTGCGCGCGAATCTATGCCGCCGCCGGCGCGCAGGGTATTGATGCGCCGTCCGGCCAGATTGACCACGCCGCCAAAGCGCGGGGTTCCGAAGGCAAGACGGGTGGCGTGGCCGAAGCCGGCTGTGGCACTAATGCCAAAAAAGGTGCTTTCCCCCTGAAACACAAAGCCGCCGGTGGTCAGGGGTGCGGTGGCGGTGAGCAACTGGACACTTCCCCCCAGGCTGTCGCTGCCGTACTGCGCGCCGTGCGGCCCGTGCAGCACCTCTACGCCGCGTAAGTTGCTTGGTTCGAGCAGGTTGAAAAACGTACTGATGCCGCCTCGCTGAGCGCCCGTCGTATAGCGGACCCCATCTACGAACACCGATACCCGGCTGGCTACCAATCCGCGCACGAAGACGCCGCCGAGCGAGGCGCTGGTCTGCTGTACAGACAGCCCGGCTTCCTCAGCAAAAGCCTGGGACAGTCCTTGGGTGGCGCGTTCCTGCAGGCGTCCAACCGGAATCACCGTGACGGTCTGCCCCAGTTCGTCCTTGTCCTGGACAAGGCCGACGTCGGCCGTCACCGTGACGGTCTCGGCGACCGGGGTGGGCAGCACGGTGAGATCGCGCACCGTGGTGATGCCGGCCGCGAGTGAAACCGCCAGCCGCACCCCAAGCCCATCGGAGGTGGACGCAACGAGTTCGTAGGTTCCGGGCGCGACATCATCGAAAAGATACCGTCCATCGGCGGCGCTGACCGTAGTGGCCGCGACCGTCTGGCGCGCCGTCAGGAGCGTCAGCCGCGCCTGGGCGACAGGCGTACCGGTCAGACTACGTACGTAGCCGGTCAGTGTTGCCGATTCCAGAACCGGCGCTTTGGCCAACGGCGTTCCGAAAACACCCCATAGCAGCCACGCCAGAACCAGCAGGCATGTTGAAAAGGGTTTTGCTTTGATTTGATTCATTTGGGAGATAGCCCCAAGCAACGCCGCCGGTTAGCTGTCCAGGGGGATGCGCTTTACTTGAGGAACAACATTCAAGGGAAACCCGGCAAAGGAAGGTGGCGGAGAAGGAGGGATTCGAACCCTCGGTACGCTTTCGCGTACACCGGTTTAGCAAACCAGCGCACTAGACCACTATGCGACTTCTCCGCACGCTCACACTGGTTACTCAAAATTTAGTGGCCGGCAACAGCATGTCAAGAGACTTGGCATAACTACCCACCAAGGATAAGTATCCTCGCCGGTACTTCATCACCCAGAAAGCCCGCTGCGTGAGAACGATCACACCCCCACACCAAGAAAAACCTTCAGAAAACTTGACACCGTAAACATAAGCAGAATAGAGAAGTGTTTACCTTCTGTACTTCTCTGTCCTTAAAGAATCAATCCACCATGGTGACTTGCCTAGGGAGGCAACTGCGCTGTCTTTTCGCGACAACGGTTGTTGTGTTCGGTTTGGTAACGGCAGCCACACCGCAGATAGAAGACCAATCACACCGACCTTACAAAGGGTTTAGCTGGGGCTACTGTACGTACTACGCTGCACAGGTTTTTGACCAATTTGCAGCAGCAGAAGGGGGTATTGATTGGCGTGGCGATGGGGGCAAGTGGCTGCGTGCGGCACAGGAAAAGGGCTGGAAGATAAGTACCAACCCCCGCGATGCGCGCGTCGGTGCCATCATCGTCTGGCAAAATGGCGGTCGGGGACACGTGGGCATTGTGGATGACGTGTATGAAGACGGAATCCTCATCAGCGAGATGAACTGGCGCATCAACAGCGATGGCGATGCCACTGGTGGTTTCAACTGCATCAGCCAGTCATTTCTGCCGTTTTCAACCAACCTCAACCGTGGTGTGCGGCGGCGTTACTTTTTTGTGGGTTACATCTTTCCAGAAAGGGTAATGACGGCACGCAGAGAGTTTTCCACTCATAATGCTCGCGGAAAAGGTCGTCGGATTCAGACTATTGATAGCATTTCCCGCCCTCGTGTCATTCACAGAGGCCGCCCCTGAGGTCACACGATCCGGGTGGGATTCTCCAGCATTGAACCTTACGGGCAGGTTCTGAGCTTTTCGCAGCCTGCGCGGCTGGGTTAGTCTCTTTTTGTGCACTGACCTGCAAGGTTACGTCGGCCTCCATGGGGTAGCATCGTGCAGCCTTGGACGCGGGCGGTTTGGATGGTCACCAGGGGAGAAGTTTCATGAGCACCAACCCATTGCCCCTTTGGACACGCGAGGTCTCCGCTCAGCGTTCAGCCTGGTATCTTGGGCTGACGACGTTCAGCATCCTTGTGCTTGAATTGGCCGCCATCCGGTGGATTGGCTCACAAATCCGTGTCTTCGCCTACTTTGCCAACTTGGTGCTCATGGCGGTTTTCCTGGGTATGGGGCTTGGGGTGGCGCTTGGCCGCCGGTATCCCCATCTATTCGAGTGGGTGTTTCCGGCGCTGCTCTTTCTGGCCGTAGTCCTGGCGTTGGCTGCTCCGGTTGGGCTGATGGACATGGGATTTCCTGATTTATCCATCAGTCTCTGGGGAGCTGATATTAGCGCAGCTTCTTTTGGGCAGTTCTGTTTGGCGACGCTGGTTGTCGTTGGGCTGTTCTGGCTGGTGGCACTGGTGTTTTTGCTTGCAGCCATTCCAGTTGGCTGGTGGTTTGCGCAACTTCCCCCGCTGCGGGCTTATACCTATGACTTGCTCGGATCACTCCTTGGCGTGCTGGCATTTACCGGCGCAGCAGCACTGCATTCGCCCCCGGTTGTCTGGTTTGGACTGGGACTTCTCCCACTTGCCTGGGTCAGCCGCCGGTGGTGGGCAGTGTTTGGTATTGGTGTCATCCTATTAACCGGCTGGACTAGCCAAGGTGCTTACTTTTCACCTTATCACCGCGTTGACCTCACTAGCAACAGCCTCTTCACTGAGTATGGTGAGTCGCCCAACCCAGTCGCGCGCCCGGAATACAGGCTCAGCGTCAATCGCGACTTTCACCAAGACCTGCTCGATCTTTCCGCTACTACAGTCCGTCACGAATCGCCTGGTGCACTCAGGTCACGCATTCAGAAGATCTACGAAATTCCTTTCCATCTTTCACCGAAGCGAGACCGTGCCCTGGTCGTTGGAGCCGGCACTGGTAATGATGTTGCTGCTGCTCTGCGGGCTGGATTTGTTCATGTTTCCTGTGTCGAAATTGATCCGGTGATTTTACGTCTCGGGCGCGAGAAACACCCGGAACAACCCTATGCCTGCCCCAATGTCCGGCTCATCAACAACGATGCCCGCGCTTACTTTGAGCAGAACCACAACGACCAGTACGATGTCGTCTGTTACGGACTTGTGGACTCTCATGCCATGTTCTCGGCCCTATCCACGCTGCGTCTGGACAACTACCTCTACACCGTTGAGGGGCTTCGTTCCGGCTGGAAGCATGTCGCACCGGGCGGCGTGATGTCCGTTTCCTTCTCGGTTTTCGCTGGCGACTGGATGCTCCATCGCCTCAACAACACGATTCTGGAGGCAACCGGTCTTCAGCCTCTGGTCGTCCTGCACGGCTATAACTACGGGGTGACATTTCTCGTGGGGCGCGAACTGATGCCTCAAGCCGTGCAGTCTATGACAGGCTTTCCGGTTTACACCCTTCCTGAAGTGGAAATCCGCATTCCAACCGACGATTGGCCATTTCTTTACCTGCGCCCCAATACGGTGCCATACGCCTACCTGACTGTTCTGACGCTGATCCTTGTCACGTCTCTTGTGGCTGTTCGGCAGACATTCGGGGCCGATCTGCTCACCTCGCGCCGGTTTGACCCAGTGCTGTTTTTGATGGGCGCAGCGTTTCTGTTGCTTGAAACGCGGATGGTCACGGAGTTGGGTTTGCTCTTTGGCTCGACGTGGATCGTCAACGCCTCCGTTTTCGCCGGTGTTCTCGTCATGGTGCTGCTGGCCAATGGCTATGTCATCCGGCGAGCGCCCTCCCGGATTCAGCTATGGTACGTCCCGTTGGTCATCTCCCTGCTTGCCGTATGGTGGTTGGGCGCTGGGACGCTCAATCAGTTTTCACTGCTGACGCGCGGCATCCTGGGCGGACTGCTCTTTGCCCTCCCGGTGTTTTTTGCCGGGGTCATTGTCTCCACGCTTCTGAAGCGGGCCCGGGATGTCCCCGGTGCGCTTGGGTCCAACATCCTGGGTTCAGTGGTCGGCGGCTGCCTGGAATACCTTTCCATGTACGCGGGGTTGCGCAAGATGACCCTGCTAGCGATTGCGCTCTACCTGACAGCGTATGTCATCCTGGCACGGCAGACGACCGCCCAGCCGGAAGTTGCCGAAGCAGCACTTCCCCTCAAAGCCGATGCCTGATAGGTAAGATGAACACCCTAGCGACGGGGCAGAGCAACAGGTACTTCCGCCATCTCCGCCACTGGCTTCAACCCCTGAGTTAGTTTCCGTATGTCGCTTTCTTCCAAGGTTTCCCGTTCCAATAGCTCACGAGCGCAACGCTCCAGCACCTCACGGTTGGCCTCAAGAATCCGGTAAGCGCGTTCAAACGCGCCCATGACAATGTCCCGGATAGCTTGATCTATTCGCGCCTGCGTGGATTCAGCTACTCGGCAGCCTCCCTGGGCCAACTCCGGAACATCCAGAAACCGTGGTTTCTGAGGCTCGAATGCAACATAGCCCAGCCCTTCGTCCATCCCGTAACGGGTGATCATGTCACGGGCAATGTCGGTTGCCCGTGCCAGATCATCGGCCGCACCCGTCGAAATCTCCCCAAACACAAGCTTTTCCGCTGCTCGTCCCCCTAGCAGCACGGCAATTTTGTTTTCCAAGTCCGCGCGCGTCATCAGAAACCGATCTTCGGTTGGTCGCTGCAAGGTGTACCCAAGCGCCCCAACCCCACGCGGGATGATCGAAATTTTGTGAACAGCATCTGCCCCGGGCAAAGCCAGTGCAACCAGTGCATGCCCGATTTCGTGATAGGCTACGGTTTCGCGCTCTTTGGCATTGATGACACGGTTTTTCTTTTCCAAGCCTGCTACGATACGTTCCAGCGCCGTGGTGAAGTCTGCCAACTCAACGGCTGCGGCCTTGCGCCGCGTTGCTGCCAGTGCCGCTTCATTGACGAGATTGGCTAGGTCGGCTCCGGAAAAACCTGTTGTCAAGGCTGCAACCTGCTCTAGGTCCAAACCAGGGGCGAGCGCGATCTTCTTGGTATGAACCTTGAGAATCGCCAGTCGTCCCTTCTTATCAGGACGGTCGACGAGTACTTGGCGGTCAAACCGACCGGCGCGCAAAAGCGCCGGATCGAGAATTTCTGGTCGGTTGGTCGCCGCTAGAATGATCAAGCCTACTGACGTATCAAAGCCATCCATTTCGGTCAGCAACTGGTTGAGCGTCTGCTCGCGCTCGTCATGTCCGACGAGTGGCCCGCCCGCGCCACGCGCCCGTCCTAGTGCATCCAGCTCATCTATGAAAATGATTGCCGGTGCGTGCGCGCGGGCTCGCTCAAACAAGTCGCGTACCCGGGCGGCGCCCACTCCGACGAACATTTCAATGAACTCCGACCCCGAAATCGAGAAAAACGGCACACCGGCTTCGCCAGCAACCGCCTTGGCCAGCAATGTTTTGCCAGTACCTGGCGGACCGACCAACAAAACGCCCTTGGGAATTCGCGCTCCTAAGCGACCGTACTCCTGTGGCGCTTTCAAAAAGTTGACAACTTCTTCTAGTTCGGCTTTGGCTTCATCCACCCCGGCTACATCGCCAAACGTCACGCCAGTTTTCTTCTCGACATACACCTTGGCGCGGCTCTTGCCAACGCTCATAAAGCCGCCCATACCTTGCTTTTCAGCAAACCGCCGAAACAGGAAGAACCACACCCCAAAGAAGACCAAAACTGGTAATACCCATGAAAGTACGTCCCGCAACCAGGTGTTTTCCACAATACGGGTGTACTTGATGCCATACCCTGACAACCGCTCTGCCAGCTCAGGCTCCACCCGTGTCGCCGTAATCATGGTCTTGCCGCGATTGTCCGGCGTTTTCAATCGTCCAGTGATTGTCCTGTCGGCAATGATGACCTCTTCTAGCCGGCCTTCTGCTAAAGCCTTCTCAAACTCACTGTAGGGAACCGGCTCAACTGTGCTAAACCGGTGCCAGTACTCCTGAAAAAGAAGGATTGCCAGCAGTGCTACGATCCAGTATCCGAAGTTCCAGCGACTTTCCTTCTGCATCTTTGACCTTCCATGCTGCGGGACGAGCTCAAGACTACCAAAGTCTGCTCTTCACAGAGGGCCAAAAACGCCGCCTGAGCGGCGGCGTTTCAGGCACATCCGAATGCCCTTTTGGGCAAGACAAAAGAGCTCAGTGCTCGATAGGGATCGGACGCCCCCGCTGCGGTCGGCTTGGTGTCCGCTTGCCAATGGTTAGTCTCAGAACGCCGTTTTGGAAACTGGCCTTGATGTTGTCAGGATCAGCATCATCGGGCAGGTTGAGCATTCGTTGGAAAGCACCATACGCACGCTCAATGCGATGTTGCTGGCTATCCTTATACTCCTGGGCATGGCGTTTCTCACCCTGAATAAACAACACGTCCTCATCCAAGGTGATGTGGACATCCTTCGGTTCTACACCAGGCAACTCCAGCGTAATGTTGTACTGCGTTTCTGTTTCGTAGATGTCGAGCGCCGGGCGAAGGAAGCTCTGCCACTCAGCCGACGGAAGGCTCGGCATCATTGTAGTGGGCCAGCCTAGGCCAAAGCTACGAAAGGCCTCGTTGAACAACCTGTCAATCTCGCGTTGCAGTTGGAGCACTGGTGAAAGGAATGTAGGTAGAGTGGACTCAACGGCTTCGCGCGATGTCCCTCCAGACTCTACCCTACGTACCGGAAGTGCTGTTTGTTGGGTTTCCTGCTCTTTCTTGAACCAGTTCCACGGGGCTAATCTTTTCAGGTCCATGACAAATCTCCTTGGGTTAGAGCTTGCGGCTAAGGCGAAGGGTAAAACCTTGCCAACAGCCGCTGGGAGCATACTGGCTTGAAGTTACTACTAACTCAACTCCTGAACTGAAATAGCATCCTACTTAAAACTTACCCTGCTGAACGCCAAAGCCAGCTAAAACCCCAATCGTCCAAGCCATTTGTATTTTCGACTTTCCTCTCAGTGGTCATGGCTCTGTAGTTTCAAAGAATGATCTGAACAAGCTGGGGCGATTAGAGATGCTTCCTTGCTGGACATTTTCAGAGCTTAAACAAGGGTGACATCCTCCAACAACCAAGTAAGTTTCGTCCCAAGCGGACAAAGTTTGTCTTCCAAGGGACGCAAAATTTCTTTGGCAAGCGGCAACAACAGTCCGGGAACGTTTTAGCTAGCAGCAAGCATTCAAGCAGCCGGTGGTTCTTGACGCGCAATGCCACCTTAGTGGCGAAACACTCTTGCCTGCGGAAGTGAATGCTTCATCAGGGCTTGAACCAGCTTCCAAATAGCGTTACAAGCCCTAGTAGGGCAAAGCTGGCAGCGGCTACAGCCCGGACTAGTTTCATGGGGATTTTGGATGCCAGCCGGTCCCCAACAAAGATGGCAGGTACATCAGCGATTAGCATCCCTAAGGTAGTGCCAAAGACGACCTTCCATGGCGCGTCGTAGTGGGCGGCAAGAGCCACGGTGGCAATTTGGGTTTTATCACCCATTTCAACAAGAAAAAACGTAAGTAGTGTTGCGCCAAACACACCGAAGCGTTGGACAACTTGGGTCTCTTTTTCGATGTGGTCAGGGACAAGCGTCCAGATGGCCATGCCGAGAAAAGACAGGCCAAGTATCCAACGCAGCGCGTTGGGGTGAATGGCACCGGTAAGCCACGTCCCCAGTGCGCCAGCCAAGCCGTGGTTGAGTAGGGTGGCTGCTAGTATGCCTAGAACAATAGGCCACGGTTTTTTGAACCGCGCCGCCAGAATGAAAGCAAGTAGCTGGGTTTTGTCGCCTACCTCCGCCAGCGCGACAACAAATGTTGAGACAAAAAGAGATTCCACGGGAAAGCTTAGGATGCTCAGAAGACCACAGAAACAGGCACAGGGAAGCCAAACGCCTTGAAGCCAGGCGCTCAGAGAAAATACCCAAGGAGCTTGCTGTGGAAAGTTTTGTGGTGGGGTGGTGGAGATGGAGGGAGTCGAACCCTCGTCCGCAGACCTTCAGTGCCGGAGACTACGTGCGTAGTCGCTTCCCTTGTCTCTCGTACCCTGCCGCCGGAACAGCGACGTGAAGCAGCTAGGGTACCAGCCCAGTGCTGTCTCGCGGCAACGCCCTAGGCACGACATTGCCGCCAGCTCGTGAGCGTCACGCCCGCTTCATTTGGCACGAGCCACCAAATGAGCAGACGGCCCTGGAGTGATTAAGCTGCCAGAGCGAGTTCCTGCGTTTCGGCAGGTATTTTTTCCCACGCTTTTTGACGAGCGGCATGGTCGCCCGGCACGCCTCACGTGCACCTCACGTGTCCACGTCGAAACCGTGTCATCCCCACATCTCAAAGAGCTGTGTGCTCAACAGCACTACTACAACCAAGTATATCACACATTTTTACCCGCGCTAGCCGAAACCTGGCAACCTGAACAGTTCGGCAACCTCGCCAGATGCCTTGTCAATCAGAGGCCGCGCCCCATGCTTACCCACCGGCAACTTGCTTTCCAAGGCCCCCAGGGCTGGCAGGGATTCGTGAAATGCAGGGCTGGCGCGTGTTATCGTTGTTCTGATTCTTATTTTGCATCCTGCTGGCACACCATGGACCTTCAGCATATTCGCAACTTCTCAATCATTGCCCATATTGACCACGGCAAATCCACCCTGGCCGACCGCTTGCTTGAACGAACTGGCGCCCTGACACAACGCGAGATGGCTGAGCAAGTTCTCGATGCCATGGACTTGGAGCGAGAGCGCGGCATCACTATCAAAGCCCATGCCGTACGTCTTACTTACCGGGCACGTAACGGTGAAGACTATATCCTGAACCTCATAGACACACCCGGGCACGTGGATTTCAGTTACGAAGTCTCGCGCTCACTGGCTGCATGTGAAGGAGCGCTCGTCGTTGTAGATGCCACCCAGGGCGTTGAAGCCCAGACGCTAGCCAACGCCTACCTGGCCCTCGAAAACAATCTCGAAATGTTTCCGGTCATCAACAAGATTGACCTGCCATCAGCCGAACCAGAGCGTGTGCTGGCTCAGATTGAGCAGGTCATTGGCCTTGACCCAAGGCATGCCGTTCTCGCTAGCGCCAAGACCGGCGTAGGAATAGACGAGCTTCTCGAACGTATTGTTGAGCGAATCCCCCCTCCCCAGGGCGACCCCAACCAGCCTTTGAGAGCACTTATTTTCGATTCATGGTTTGACAGCTACAAGGGCGTCGTTGTGCTCGTTCGTATTGTGGACGGCATTTTGCGACCTGGAATGAAGATTCGCTTTATGGCCACTGGGCGTGAATATGAAGTCGAAGGTATCGGCGTCATGACGCCCAAGATGCGCGAGATTGGCGAACTTAGTGCCGGAGAAGTTGGCTTTTTCTTCTCCAATATCAAAACAGTTTCGGACGTACGCATTGGCGACACGGTAACCGAAGCAATGCGTCCAGCAGCCGAACCCCTGCCCGGCTTCCAGGAAGTCAAACCTATGGTGTTTGCTGGGCTCTACCCGGTCGAAAGCAATCAGTATGAAGCACTCCGGGATGCGCTCGACAAACTGCGTCTGAATGACTCTTCTTTTCTCTATGAGCCAGAACATTCGGCTGCTTTGGGCTTTGGCTTCCGTTGCGGTTTTCTTGGATTGCTCCACATGGAAATCGTCCAGGAGCGTCTTGAACGTGAGTTTGGGCTCGATCTCATCACCACAGCCCCTAGTGTTCGCTTTGAGGTTTACTTGACCAATGGCGAGAAAATCACCGTTGACAGCCCGTCCAAACTGCCCGAGCCGGTCAAGATTGACCACATTGAAGAACCCATCATCCGCGCCACCATCATGACGCAGGACGACTATCTTGGACCGATTCTGGCTTTGCTGGACGAAAAGCGTGGTGTTCAGCGCGGCTTTGACTACATTGGTGAAAAGCGCGTCATGCTGACCTATGACCTTCCTCTGCTCGAAGTTGTTCTTGATTTCTTTGACCGCTTGAAATCGGTCTCACGAGGTTACGCCTCACTTGATTACCATCTGAAAGGCTACGAGCCAGCCGACCTGGTCAAGCTTGACATTCTTGTCGCCGGTGAGCCTGTGGACGCGCTTTCACTCATTGTTCACCGAAGCAATGCCTATGCCCGTGGAAGGGCTCTGGTTGAAAAGATGAAAGAACTCATTCCCCGGCAGCTCTTTGAAGTGCCTATTCAGGCTGCCATCGGCAACCGCGTCATTGCCCGTGAAACCATCAAAGCCATGGGAAAGAACGTCCTTGCGAAGTGTTATGGCGGTGACATCACACGCAAAAAGAAACTGCTTGAAAAGCAAAAGGAAGGGAAGAAGCGCATGAAAAAGGTCGGTCGGGTGGATATTCCACAGGAAGCATTTCTCGCCGTATTGCGCGTTGGAGACAACAGATGATGCAACGTGGAGTCTTTATGACACAGCCGTAGCGCATACTGTGATGCGATTGACGCAGAACCATCAAGATGCGTAAACGCGGTAATCTATTTCTGGAAAAATAGTGTCACGACTTTCTACTTCTGCCAGCCAGGCCTCATCCACCTCATGACTGGTGATCATCTCGTAGAGACGGGTAAAGCGGTGAATGTGGTCGCGGAACCGCTTCTCAGCATACTGCACCATAGTTTTGTTTGTGATGATAAAAGCCCAGTCGCTTGATTGTGCTAATAAAAGCTCCCGTGCTGCCTGATTAAGTGCACGGTGCATAAGCGGGCTCGGTGGTGACGGAAACCAACGAGCTAGTTCTTCCATACGTCGCTCAGCTTGGTGCTGGTGGCGGTACATCCACTGGGTATCTCGGTTAAGCCAAACCCGGTTGTAGCCTTCTGCGCCCCAAGAAGATGCCGACGGAACTTGGGGCTGGTTGTGGGGAAACATTTGTAGGTAATCGCTTGGCGTCGCAAGAACTACTTCATTCTGATCGAAGTGGATTTTGCGGATAAGGAAATCCAAAAACTGCGGTCCTTCATACCACCAGTGGCCGTACAGCTCTGCGTCATACGGTGATACCACCAAGGGTGCGCGTCCGATGACTGCCCGCAGGCGGCGCATCTGAGCCTGCCGAGAAGCCAAAAAGTGGCCGGCATGCTCGGCTGCAGTCTCCGTTGCCCAAGCTGGTACGTAGGGCTGCTTGTGGTGTAGGTCTACCTTGCCTGTAACACGAAAGTATTTGATGCCAATATTACGGCGTATGCCATCGGCGTGGAGATAAGGCTTGATGTAATCGTACTCAGCTTCATAGCCTAGGTCCTTGTAAAACTCCCGGTAGTTGGGGTGACCTGGATAACCAACAATTGAACTCCAGACCTGCTCACTGGTTTCTACATCTCGGGCAAAGGCTGCAACACCGGAAGGTGTAATCGTCGGCGCGAAAATTCCCCGCGCCGGCCGTGGTGAACCAAACATGATGCTATGTGAGTCTACAATGAAATAATTCAGGCCAGCTTCTGCTAGCAGCGTATCCAAGCCCGGCTCATAGGCACATTCAGCTAGCCAGATGCCAGGCGGTTCTCGGTGAAAATGCTTTTTGTAGTTGTGTACAGCAACCTGAATCTGGGCTCGCTGGGCTGACCTATAGCGCATTAGCGGCAAAAACCCATGGGTGGCGCAGCATGTAATAATCTCAAGCACCCCTTCTTCCTGTAGTCGCCGAAAAGCCCCGATAAGGTCACGGCGATAGATGTTCTCGTAGAGGTTGTAGACGGCATGGAAGTGTTCGTAGTGTGCCTGAGCAGCAGCGGCAAAGGGCGTGCCTTTGGTGCGAACGATCTCTTTTTCGGTTAGCTCGACGAGTTTGCTTAGATGCCGTACATAGCGCTCGCGCAGTAGAGTATCCGCCAGCATTTCGCATAGCGGCGGTGTTAGGCTCATTGTTAGCCGGACGCGCACGCCAGCACGGTGCAGGTTCTCGAAAACAAACAGCAAGGGAACGTATGTTTCGCTGATAGCCTCGTAGAGCCAGTCTTCCTCAAGAAATTCCGGGTACTCCGGATGCCGCACAAAGGGTAGGTGGGCATGCAGGATTAATGCTAGGAAGCCAGTTGCCATGGGTAATAGCCAGGGGATTTGTGGTTGTCCTGCCTGCGATTTTCCGTGCCGGTACGGCGTTTTGTCTCTTAGGTTGGCAAGGCGGCTTTCCCAAACTGTGGACTTTCAGATGTGGATGGGACTCCCAAAGACTCCGTGAGCTGCTTCCATAATCGACTCTGACAGGGTTGGGTGAGCATGGATGGTACGCACAAGTTCCTCAGTTGTCAGTTCACCACGGAGCGCGACACATGCTTCAGCAATCAACTCTGTTGCGCGGGGGCCGATGATGTGCACACCTAGAAGTTCGTCATACTTAGCATCGCTGACAATCTTCACCATACCCTCGGTTTGCCCGAGAATCCGTGCCTTTCCACTTGCGGCAAACGGGAATGACCCAACTCTCACTTCGTATCCCCGCGCACGTGCTTCTGCTTCAGTTAGCCCAACACTGGCTACTTCTGGCTTGCAGTACGTACAGCGCGGTACGTGGTCATAGTTGATGGGCTCAGTAGCACGTCCGGCCATGTGCTCGACAGCGACGATACCTTCAGCCGAGGCGACGTGGGCTAGCCAAGGGGTGTTGATGACATCGCCAATAGCGTACACGCTCGGTTCACCTGTCTGAAGAAAACCATTGACAACGATGTAGCCGCCTTTGTCCGTAACGGCTCTGGTGTTTTCAAGGCCGATCCCACTGCTAACCGGTTGTCGCCCAACGGCTACTAGCAACTTCTCAGTTTGAATTGTGGTGCGTTCGCCTTGTCCGCCCACGAGCGTCACGGCTACGCCCTGGTCGTTGACTGTCGCAGTCTCACATTTTGTGCTGGTTTTGACCGTGATTTTCTGTGCCCGCAGGGCACGCTCTAGCTCTGCACTAATGGCGGCGTCCTCCATAGGCAGTACGTGTGGCAGCATTTCGACAAGCGTCGTTTCGACGCCAAAGCGCGCCATAACTGAAGCAAACTCTACACCGACGGCGCCAGCTCCGAGAATGACTATCGAAGCTGGTAGTTCGGTCAACTCTAGGGCATGGTCGCTGTTGATAATGTGCGTCCCATCTGTTGGAAAGCTAGGGATGTCGCGGGGGATGGAACCTGTGGCTACCAAAATAAACCGTGCTTTGAGGTACTGCTTCGTGTTACCGTTGGCTACACTAACGGTATGTGGATCCTCAATAAAGCCAAAGCCTTTGAAGACTTTGACCTTGTTTTTGTTCATCAAGTATTCGACTCCCTTGGCCGATTTGAGCACGACCTTCTGCTTGTATCTCCGTACACCTTCGTAATCTAGCTTTACGTCAGAAACGATGACGCCGTAGTCAGCGGCGTGCTTGGACTGCTCGTAGACTGAAGCGCTCTCTAGCAGAGCCTTAGTGGGAATGCAGCCGCGTAGCAGACATGTACCGCCGAGGTACTTGTCCTTTTCAACAATTGCTACGCTTAGCCCAAGCTGCGCTCCTCGGATGGCGGCCACATAACCGCCTGGGCCTGCGCCAATGATTACTACATCGTAAGAAGCATCAGGGGAAGTCACTGTTACGCCTCGGTACTAAGGAAATGGAAGGGGGCTGGAGAAAACGCCACCCTGCTTCTTTTGGGGTTGGGTGTTCCAGGACAGGGGAAAAGACCTGGAGCCAAGACCTAGCATCTAAGATGGCTACAATCAGAGCGGCTCGCACGCACAAGACACAAAAAACGGATGCCAAGCGGCATCCGTTTTGGCTTGGGAATTTGGCTGGGAGACAGGGACTCGAACCCCGATACTCTGGTCCAGAGCCAGATGTCCTACCATTGAACGATCTCCCAAGAAGAACTGACCGCAGCCAACACGGCACAGCCAGCACCGTCCATGTTGGTCAAAACGGGCTAAAAAGTCAATCCAAAACCTCATCCCGGGTTGGTTCTCTGCTTGACAAAACATCTAGGTGACTCCATATCCCCCTTGGGCTTTCTGGATCAGGAGGCGCTCCGACAACACTTTTTTCCTAGGAATTTTTTGCAGATGAGTAAAGTTGCTCTTATTACGGGAATCACCGGACAGGATGGCTCCTACTTAACCGAGCTGCTTATAGCCAAGGGTTACGCTGTCCACGGGATAGTCCGCCGCAGCAGTTCGTTTTCTACAGGACGAATCGATCACTTGTACCGTGACCCGCACGACCCACAGCGCCAGCTTACGCTGCACTACGGCGATCTGGCTGACAGCACCAGCTTGCGGCGCATCTTGGAAGCTGTTCAGCCTGACGAAGTCTACAACCTTGCAGCGCAGTCGCATGTCAAGGTGTCTTTTGAGCAGGCTGAGTACACTGGTGATGTGGTTGCCACTGGAACACTACGGCTATTGGAGTCCCTGCGTGATGTTGTAGCTCGCACGGGCAAGCCTATTCGTTACTATCAGGCCGGCTCTTCAGAAATGTTTGGAGCGGCTGCTCCGCCGCAGAGCGAGACGACGCCGTTTTATCCTCGCAGTCCCTATGCAGTTGCCAAGGTGGCAGCCTACTGGTACACCGTCAACTACCGTGAGGCTTACGGCCTTTTTGCCTGTAACGGCATTTTGTTCAATCACGAAAGTGAGCGGCGGGGAGAAACTTTTGTGACACGCAAAATCACCCGCGCCGTTGGGCGCATCAAGTATGGGCTTCAGAAAAAACTCTACTTAGGCAATCTTGATGCCAAGCGAGATTGGGGCTTTGCTGGGGACTACGTTGAAGCCATGTGGCTTATGCTTCAACAGGAAGCTCCAGATGACTACGTCATTGCTACCGGCGAAGCCCACTCAGTACGTGAGTTTCTTGAAGCGGCTTTCGCCCGAGTAGGTCTTGATTGGCGGGATTACGTCGAGATTGACCCACGGTACTTTCGACCGACGGAAGTGGATCATCTGCTGGGTGATGCCAGCAAGGCCCGGCAGCGTCTGGGCTGGCGACCTCGGGTCTCCTTTTCGGAGCTTGTAGCTCGGATGGTCGACCATGATCTTGAACTAGCACGCCGCGAAGCTCTTGTGCGTGCTTCTACGTGAAGAGGGAAGGGATATGGAGAAAGACGCCAAAATCTATGTCGCCGGCCACTGCGGACTGGTCGGTTCGGCTATTGTGCGCAAGCTCCGCGCCGAAGGTTTTACAAATCTGCTCCTGCGTACTCGAAGTGAGCTTGACTTGACGCGACAAGCCGAAGTTGAGTCCTTCTTTGCTACTGAGCGTCCAGCATATGTCTTCCTGGCAGCGGCCAAGGTAGGTGGTATTTTAGCCAACGATACCTACGGGGGAGACTTCATCCGGGACAACCTGCTCATTCAAACGCATGTCATCGAAGCAGCCCGCCGAGCAAATGTCCGGAAGCTTTTGTTTCTTGGCTCTTCTTGCATTTACCCAAAGTTCGCTCCACAACCGATGTCTGAAGATTGCCTTCTAACTGGCCCGTTAGAGCCGACTAATGAACCCTATGCCATAGCCAAAATTGCCGGGCTGACCATGGTCAAAGCTTACCGAAAACAGTACGGTTTCAATGCTATTTCATTGATGCCGACCAACCTGTACGGGCCAGGCGACAATTTCGATCTCATGTCTTCGCATGTTTTAGCAGCCCTGCTGCGCAAGTTCCATGAAGCCAAGGTAACCAAGGCCCCTACAGTCACGGTGTGGGGGACTGGAACGCCTCGCCGTGAGTTTCTCCACGTAGACGACCTAGCCGACGCCGCCCTGTTTCTCATGCAGTGCTATGAGGACGAAGTGCCTATCAACGTCGGTGTTGGCGAAGACATATCCATAGGTGAGCTGGCAGTGATGATCCGGGACATTGTTGGCTATGCCGGGGAGATTGTCTATGACCTCTCAAAGCCCGACGGAACCCCACGCAAGCTGCTAGATGTCTCGCGGCTGCGCGCCCTTGGTTGGCAGCCACGGATCAACCTACGTGACGGAATTGCTGCAACATACGCCTGGTACTGCACCCACTATGGCGAACGAGGCTACTACCGTGCTTGAAGAAACTCCCCAAAAACCTCGTGCACGACGACCCTTTGTTGCCAGTGAAGATGTTCCTGCTTTCAAAACCGAGCTAGTGGCCGCTTTAGCGGAGCAAGGACTTCCACTGAGTACTTCCCAAGTGGCTGCCCTAGCAAGCCATTACTGCCTACTTGGCGAAGCTAACAACCAGTTCAACTTGACCCGCCTGATAGCCCCTGCTGAGGCCGTTCGCTGGCACTACTTAGACATCTTGGCAGCTTTGCCATATCTCACGGCTCTGGCAGTAGAAGGAACGAATGGAAAGTTGGTCCGGTGGGTAGACGTTGGCTCTGGGGGAGGGTTTCCTGGCCTAGTTCTGGCCGTAGCTTGCCCAAACTGGCACTTCATTCTCGCCGAACGACGTGCTAAGAAGGCTGCTTTCCTTCAACACTGTGTAGAAGAACTCGCTCTTGGGGGACGGGTTCAGGTTTTTGCAGGCGACTTTGAACCAGGCACAGTGAACCGAGCTCTGAAGCTTTGCAACGTGGATGTTTCACGTGAAACGTTGGGTCTGTTGGGACGGGCCGTTGAAGACGGGCAACGAAAACTTCCTCGGCTGCTTGCTGTCCCCGTCTTTGTTAGGGCTGCCTTTTGGCTTGGTCGAGGAGATGCCCAGAGCCTGGCTAAGCACCTGCCGCCCAAGTGGAAAATTCAGCAACAACATCTGCTTCCCACGGGAAACTGCCGGACGGTTATAGTTCTCGTCCGAGAATAAACTAATTTTTACGCCCTCTCTCTGCCTGCGCTACAATCGCCCTCTAGAAAGCAAACCAGGCATGTTTCACACCTTCGGCGCGAGCAAGGGGGATGGCATGGGGAAGATCATTGCCGTTGCTAACCAGAAAGGCGGCGTTGGCAAAACAACGACGGCCATCAATCTGGCAGCAAGCCTAGCTGTCAACGACCGGCAGACACTCCTTGTAGATGCAGACCCACAAGCTAATGCCAGCAGTGGCGTTGGTATCCGGCGCGGCACACTGCGTCGCACTCTCTACCATGCCCTTATCCTAGACGAGCCGCTGAGCAACATCATCCAGATGACAGAGCTGCCAGGACTTCAGGTGGCTCCTGCCGATCGCAACTTAGCTGGGGCTGAAGTTGAGCTCGTCAACCTCGAAGAACGCGAATTCGTGATGCGTCGTGTGCTAGGAGGCTATCGGCAACGCTACGACTATATCATCATTGACTGTCCGCCAAGCTTAGGGCTGCTCACCATCAACGCCCTAAGTGCAGCCGACTCTGTTCTAGTTCCCATTCAGTGTGAATACTTCGCCTTGGAAGGCGTGTCAGAGCTTCTCGATACCCTAACCCGCATCCGACGCAGTCTCAATCCAACCTTGGCTATCGAAGGGTTCCTGCTCACAATGTTTGACGAGCGAACGAATCTCTCCAATCAAGTCGCGGCTGACCTGCGGGATTTCTACGGCAAGCAGGTCTTTGAAACCGTTATTACCCGCAACATCCGGCTTGCTGAGGCGCCAAGCCATGGGAAGCCCATCATTCTCTACGACATCAAGTCACGAGGGGCAAACGCCTACCTGCAACTCGCCAAGGAGGTCATCTCGCATGACAACCAGAAGGGCGCTTGGACGCGGATTGAGCGCACTACTTCCTGAGCGTACACCCCAGGCTGGTGAGACCCTGCTCGAACTCGACATCGAGCGTATTATCCCTAACCTAGACCAGCCTCGAACCGCGTTCCCTGAAGAAAAGCTCGAAGAGTTAGCACAGTCCATCCGCGAACACGGAATCCTTCAGCCGATTGTGGTACGTCGCCATGGCGAGATGTTTCAAATCGTTGCCGGCGAGCGACGTTGGCGAGCTGCTCAGCGGGCTGGATTACACCGCATCCCGGTAGTCATTCGGGAAGTTCCTGATGAACAACTCCTGGAGCTGGCGTTAGTTGAGAACCTTCAACGCGAGGACCTGACGCCGATTGAGGAAGCGCAGGCCTACCGGCGACTGATGGACGAGCTAGGCCTAACCCAGGAACAGATAGCCGTTCGCCTCGGCAAGGATCGCACCACAGTTGCCAATGCAATTCGTCTGCTACGGCTTCCCTCCGATATCCAAAAGCTAGTCGAAGATCAGTTGCTTAGTCCGGGGCACGCTCGCGCTCTGCTAGCTCTAGACAGGGAGGAACTTCAGCGACGTGTTGCCCAGAGCGTTATTGAGCGCGGGCTCTCTGTACGAGAAACTGAACGACTGGTTAGGCGCACCCTGCGCGGCGAACCGGTCTTGGTAGGAAACACCTCATCTGCTGACCCAAACGTCAAGTTTGCCGAATCTAAGCTTTCCAAGCTTTTGGGTACGAAGGTTCGTATCGTTGGGCGCGGGGGGGGTGGCTATATCGAGATTGCCTACTACAACGCAGAAGACCTCGATCGGCTCTACAATCAGCTTTTGCAACTAGCCGGTAGTCAGCATCAGTGAGAACATGTGTTTCACGTGAAACATGATTCTCTTCACCTCGCTGTTTGCTGTCGCTATAGTCAACTGCTTTACGCAACTCTACCACTTTCTGGAAGGCCGTCGGTCATGGCTTCTGAAACAGCGCCAACAGCAACGTTGGTCATTACCCCTGAAGTCCTTGCCCTTCATCGCCTAACCCCTGAGGAATATGCTCGGTTGCACCAACTTCTTGGGCGAACTCCGACCCTCGTTGAACTAGGCATGTTCTCCGTCATGTGGTCAGAGCACTGCTCGTATAAGTCGTCGCGGATACATCTAAAGACCCTTCCCACGACTGGACCGCGAGTTGTCCAAGGCCCTGGGGAAAATGCCGGTATCCTTGACATTGGCGAAGGCTGGTGCATTGCCTTCAAGATTGAATCCCACAACCATCCTTCCTTTATCGAGCCTTTCCAAGGAGCAGCGACCGGAGTTGGTGGTATTCTGCGTGATGTTTTCACGATGGGAGCACGTCCAATCGCCCTGCTCAACTCACTACGCTTTGGTTCGCCCACTGCCCCCCAGCATGGCCCACGTAACCGAGCGCTCCTGGACGGCGTCGTGCGCGGCATTGCTCACTATGGTAATGCCTTTGGTTGTCCAACAGTTGGTGGTGAAGTTTACTTCGAGGACTGCTATACCTTGAATCCCCTTGTCAATGCCTTCGCCTTAGGTATTGTTCGCCGAGATCGAATCTTCCTAGGTAAAGCTACAGGCATTGGCAATCCCGTCATGTACGTAGGCGCCAAAACCGGTCGGGACGGCATTCACGGCGCCACAATGGCCTCGACCGAGTTTGACAACAATGCCCTTGCCAAGCGTCCAACAGTCCAAGTCGGCGATCCATTTTGCGAAAAACTACTGCTCGAAGCCTGCCTTGAAGCCATGCGTGCCGGCTGCATTGTCGGCATCCAGGACATGGGCGCAGCGGGATTGACCTCCGCCAGTTGTGAAATGGCAGCCCGCGCCGGAACAGGCATTGACCTAGAGCTGTCCCTTGTGCCCCAGCGCGAAACCGGTATGACGCCATACGAGATCATGCTTTCTGAGTCGCAAGAACGCATGCTTCTTGTAGCAGACAAAGGGCGAGAGCGCGAAGTGCAAGAAATTTTCACCAAGTGGGGACTTTCAGCTGTTGTCATCGGGCGGGTTACGGATACCCAACGGCTGCGGGCCTATCACCACGGGCAGCTAGTTGCTGACATCCCAAACCGGTTTCTCACCAGCGACGCACCTTGCTACGAACGTCCGGCAGCGCCCCCAAGTGGCTGGATAGAGGAGACAACAGCCCGCCGAGTTGCTCAAGAAGCAGAACTAGCCCAGGTCTTTCCCATAGCTGAACGAAAACTATCAGCTGCCCGTATTCAAACTGACCTACGGAGTTTACTCAGCTCCCCCAATCTTGCCTCACGCCAGTGGATCTACCGTCAGTACGACCACATGGTTCGCACCAACACAATCGTTCTACCCGGAGCAGATGCGGCTGTCATTCGCATCAAGGAAACACGCAAGGCAATCGCTATGACGCTCGACGGTAACGGACGCTATGTGGCTATCGAGCCCCGCCTTGGGACAGCGCTTGCCGTGGCAGAGGCCTGCCGTAACCTTGTAGCTGTTGGCGCAGAACCAATTGGGCTTACAAACTGTCTCAACTTCGCTTCCCCAGAACGGCCAGAAGTGATGTGGCAACTACAGGAAGCCATTGCTGGCTTAGGAGAGGCTGCGCGTGCTTTTGGAATACCTGTTGTTAGCGGCAATGTCAGTCTCTACAACGAGACGGAAGGGCAGGGCATTTTCCCCACACCAGTCATTGGTGCTGTGGGGCTCATTGAGGACGCACGGCTGGTCATTGCTCCCCGCACGCTGGAAGAAGGGGCAGCAGTGTACCTACTGGGCACAACAGGCGAGGACCTTGGAGGCACAGAGTACTTACGACAACGATGTGGCGTTACAATCGGCCCTTTACCAACGCTCAATCTCAATGCTGAACGCCAGCTCCAGCGCTGTGTCTTAGAAGGCGCACAACAACGCCTATGGGCTGCAGCTCATGACTGCTCGGATGGCGGACTCTTGGTTGCCCTTGCCGAACTTTGCTTTTCTGCCTATGGTAAGGCTAGGTCAGGCGCAGAGTTAGCTCTCTCAACGGGAGCTACCGAGCTTTCCCAGGCCGGACTCCTGTTTGGCGAAACACCTGGGCGGATGCTGGTTGTCGTCGCCAACTCCCGCCGTGCCGAGACTGAAGCGCTCTGTCACAAACACCAAGTTCCCTGTCAGCTACTCGGCATTGTCCGCGGAGACCGGCTTACCGTCACCGTTGATGGGGAGCTTGTGCTTGACGAGCAGGTTGCGGAACTCGAGCGGCTTTGGCGCACTTCACTTCAACTGTGACCTGCTTGCGGCAAGGTTCCCACCAGCTAACCTGTGCTTTTGAGACCGCTCGAGATAGCGTTAACGGTCATCAACAAATCCACCAGCAGGCTTTCACTCTGGACTTCATCTGACGCAGCCCGAGCAGCACGCCACGCCTTGAGAAGTTCGATCTGCCGCTGGTGGAGCGCAGATAACCCAGCCCGCCGAAGCTGCATGGTAAGTGCTGTCCGCTGGCGGCGTTCTGTGAGTGGCACGCCAAAAACTTGTTCAACGCCACGGCGGGTTCGCTCAAACTCAGCTAGAATAGACGCAAGTACCGTCCTTCGGATAGCGACATCGGGAACCAGTTCAGCATAGGCCTCCATCCATGTCGTATCGGCTAGGAGAAGCTGACTACCGACATTCATTAGGAGCAACCGGGTCGGATACCATCGCATGGCGTCTTGGCGCAGTTGCGCCAGCCACTCCGGATGGTGCGTTGCCAGCCTTTCTAGTGCCGTGCCAAGTCCGTACCAGCCAGGGAGAAAAAATCGCGCCTGGCTCCAACTAAATACCCATGGAATAGCGCGCAGGTCAGCCAGGGTGCACTTCCCAGTACGGCGTGCCGGGCGTGACCCAATCCGGCTTGCCTCAATAGCATCTATCGGCGTTGCATGGGCAAAGAATTCCAAAAAGCCAGGTAGATCGAGCAGCGCTCGGTAGGCACGATAACTCTGCTCGGCAAGGAAGTCCATGATCGGCTCGATAGGATGGGGTGTTTTTTTGGTGGACTGGGCCAGCAAGTAAGTTTCAAGTACCCCCGCCGCGAGCAGTTCAAGCTCATACGTAGCAGTAATCAGGTTAGCGTACTTCTGGGAAATTGTTTCACCTTGTTCCGTCAGTCGCAGGTCCCCTGATACCGACTCAGGTGGCAAAGCATTCAGAAAGCGATGGGTAGGACCAGCACCCCGACTGGGTGTGCCACCACGACCGTGAAAGAAGCGCAGCCGTACACCACGTGCCTGCGCCACAGCCGACAGCGCCTGCTGAGCCCGATACAGCCCCCACAAGCTGGCGACAGGACCAGCATCCTTGTTGCTATCGCTGTAACCAATCATGACCTGCTGCACTGGCGGCTGTCCCGGACGCTGCATCCAGGCCAAGCTACGGCGCGTCATTGGATGGTCTAAAAAAGCAGACAAAACATCAGGACTATGCTTCAAATCGTCAAGCGTTTCAAAAAGCGGAACAACAGGCAGGGGACATACAAGCCCATCCGATGTGGAGATGGTAAGTCCAGCTTCGCGTGCCAGCCCGTACACAGCCAGCAGATCAGAAGTCGTGCGAGTCATGCTCACAATGAGCGCTCCTAACCCTGACCAACCGTACTGCCGACCATACTCAGCCGCCACCCGCAAGGCACCAACTACACGCTCGGCGGCATCACCAAGTGGCATCTCGGATGAAACCAACGGTCGCGCCTGTGTTAGTTCGGCTTCCCAAAAAGTACAGCGACGTGTCTCATCCCAAGTATCGTACCTGCCATCTACACCAGCCGCCTGAAGTAGCTCCACAACAGCCTGTTCATGAACAGCACTGTTTTGCCGAATATCGAGCGCTGCCAGATGAAACCCAAAGGTTTCCACCAAACGCAGCAGCGGCCAGACTTCAAGGTCACACAGACGTTTTGCTCCGACCATCTGAAGCGACTCACCCAGCAAACGCAAATCAGCTGCCAGTTCAGCCGCTGAGGCATAGGTCCGGCGTGCTGTTGTCCAACCCAGCTCTTGCCCCGGCAAGCGTGCCAGCATCACGTTGACCGCCTGTCGCCACGACTCATAGGGGTTTCGTTCCAGCGCAGCTTGAAGTACCGGATCGTGCGCGCTCCGTGCGGTGGACAAGTAAGTTGCAAGCACAGCCGGCGGCGACTGGCAGTGATCCGAAAGACTTATGCGTGCAGCTAGTTCTTTCAGACGAGAATGCAGCAGTTGCAAAGCAGACCGACGGAGCGTAAGCAGAGCTTCGCGGGTCGTCTCCGGGGTAACGAGCGGATGTCCATCACGATCACCGCCAACCCATGTGCCAAAGGTGATGCGCGGTAAGCGAGCCGGGTCAGTTGGACGCACTTCAGCATCCAACTGAAGCTCATCCCATGCGTCGAGCAAACGCCGATCCAGCCAACCAATGGCTTCTGGCAAGGTAGTCGTTAGGTAATGAAGAACATTGCGGAGCTCGTCAGCCACCGTCGGCTTTTCCAGATAAATTTCACCCGTGCGCCACAGGCGTTCCAACTCGCGCTTGATCTCATCTCGAATAGCGCGGCGTTCGTTAGGGGTCCAAACTGAGTTTTCAAGCTTGACCAGAAGCAGATAAAGCCGCCGGTGGTGCTCAAGCACCGTCGCTCGTTTGGCTTCCGTGGGATGTGCTGTCAGCACCGGCTCAACATGAAGATGCCTAAGCGCGGCAGCGATATCCGCAGAAGGCCACCCCTGCTGGCGCAACCTATGCAACACCGCGCCCCACAACCCTGGCTCAGCAGCGCAGCCAGCACTGGACTCCAAGGCCCGCCGGTTCTGAGCCGCTGCATTCTCTTCTGCCATGTTGAGAAGCTGGAAAGTAATCGAGCAGGCCTGAACAAAGCGCCTGTGAGATGTCACCGAATTCGGGAAGGTCCCTTCGACAGGCAAGGCCTGTGCTAAGTCCGAAGCTCCTGTCTCAGCGAGCACTTCGCGAAAGCAAGCCACGAGGAACCGATAGTCACGTTCGGCACGTGCTATGTCTGCCAGTGGCGACGAGGCCGTGGGTACCGTCATAATCTCCGCTTTCCCGCACCCCAGATAGCTACAGCGTCTGTTCAACTTCTAAGATCACTGTTTGAAGAACATCTACCAGCTCGTCAACCTGCTCGGTTGAAATTGCCAAAGGCGGCATAAGGACAACGACATTGCCAAGCGGTCGAAGAATGATCCCGTAATCACGGCAGCGGTCTGTAACACGATACCCTATGAGTTGATCCGGCGGAAACGGCATCCGGGTTGCACGGTCAGCAACGAGTTCAATCCCAACCATCAATCCCCGCTGCCGAATGTCTCCAACCAGCGACAGTGTTCGCAGATCCTCAAGTCGTTTCGCTAGATGAGCAGCAACTGCCCGCACATGGTCAAGCGTTCGATTCTGCTCAAACAAGGCCAGATTTGCCAAAGCTACAGCACAGGCCAAGGGATTCCCCGTATAGGTGTGTCCGTGAAAAAACGTCTTAAACTCCCTAGCCTCACCTAGGAAGGCAGCATAGATAGCTTCCGTGGTCAGCGTTGCAGCCAGTGGCAAATAACCACCTGTCAACCCCTTGGCTACACAAAGCAGGTCAGGAGCAATTCCCTCGGATTCGCAGGCAAACATCCAGCCCGTTCGACCAAATCCCGTAGCAACCTCATCGCAAATCAGCAGCACGTCATAGGCTGTACACAGCTCACGCACCCGCCGGACGTAGCCTTCAGGCTGGGCCAGCATGCCGGCCGCCCCCATCATGACGGGCTCAATGATGACGGCTGCGACTTCATCAGCGTGCTTGGACAAAAGCTGCCCAAGCTCTTCGGCACATGCTAATCCGCAGCCCGGACGTTCAAGCCCAAGGGGACAGCGATAGCAGTGCGGCTCTGGCGCTGTTAGCGTCTCAAACAACAACGGGCGGTAAAGGTCATGGAAGAGCGCAATGCCTCCGACAGAGACTGCACCTATGGTGTCGCCATGGTAGGACTCACGTAAGTGAATGAACTTGGTTTTTCTCGGGCGCGGGTCGGGACGCTGCTGCCAGTATTGAAAAGCCATTTTGATGGCAACTTCAACGGCCGTCGAACCAGAATCCGAGTAAAACACTTTCGTCAAACCAGGCGGCGCAATCTCAACTAGCTTGGCCGCTAGCTCAATAGCTGGCGGGTGTGTCAACCCCAAGAGTGTCGTGTGTGCTACCTTGTCAAGCTGGTGGCGGATGGCGGCGTCGAGCTCAGGAGTACGGTGCCCATGGGTCGTGACCCATAGACTAGACACACCATCCAAATAGCGCCGGCCTTCAATATCGTACAGGTAGCATCCCTCAGCACGTTCGATGATCAGAGAACGTGCCAATTGCCATCCCTGCATCTGGGTGAAAGGATGCCAGAGATGGGCCTTGTCGAGCGCTTCCAGTCGTGAGCTAACCGATCGGTTGTCAAAAGAAGCAGCGGACATTGGTTTTCAACCCTGCACCAGACTGCGTAAACGAGATTTTGGCAAAAAATGAAGGCCGTTGCCTGCTTCCAAGCAACGGCCGCCAAACTAAGCACGAGTTGGGCTACTCAGCGCCGTCGTTGCCAATGGCCTCTACCGGACAAGCGTCCATAGCCTCTAGGCACTGCTCCATTTCCTCATCGTTCTCAGGCTGTTTGTATACATAGGAGTAGCCGCCTTCGTCGTTGCGTGTGAAGTTATTCGGTGCCGTATCACGACACACATCACAGTCAATGCACTGGGTGTCTACATAGAACATCCCAGGTACGTTGTCTGGATACTTATCTTCAACCGATGCCATTGCTCAATACCTCACCAAGGGAAGTTTTTCGCCAGAAGTGGTCAAACACCAGTCAAGTCTGGCATCTGTCACTCCAGACTGCCGGATACTGCCGATGCTGTGAAGCTAGTGCAAGGCCAGAAATTTTTTCAATACTTTCATTGAAAAAACTTCCGGCCTGTCTCCCAGCTAGGACTTGCAAAGTGCCTACGCCCTGCCCAGCCCTTCAGACAGGGCACTTCAGGCCAGCCCCTACGCGCAAAAACCAAAAACTCAGGTTTTCAAGGTGGATTGCCCCTGTGCCGTTTGACGAAAGGCAGTTGCATGGATAGCGTGAATTGTGCACCTACTTCGCAACTAACTGTTCTGTCCAAACTAAATATGTCTTTTGAGACCATCATGCGTGGCGTGCTTGACCGAATTGAAGGAGCACGCGGGTGGGCTTTCCTTGCCGATGACGGAGAAATCGTTTTTCGCCAAGCTGTTGGCGACTTTGAAACGCTGCCCTTGCTAGCAGCCTACCATGGCATTACGGTAGGTAACTACCGCCGGTTTGGGCTGCGGGACCTGCTCGAGAACATTCGCACCATCATCTGTACGTATGACGAGGCTGTTTGCGTTCTGAAGCTCTTTCCAGAGAATTACTTCCTGGTTCTCGTCCTGACGCGCGAAGCCAACCTTGGGTATGCCCTGTGGCTATTGGATCAAGCCATGCCTGCTCTGCTCAAAGAAATTGGGTGAGGCACTTGTGGATAGCAAAAAGCCCGAAGCTAGTGTGGAAGCGAGTGTCTCTAGGCCGATTTGATGAGCCGGGCGAATGCCCGCAGGCCGTTTACGATGTCTTGCTGGTCAAAGGTACGAGAAAGAGCGCGTTCAATTTCGTCGCTCATCTGACCGATCCGGCTTTTGAAAGACTGTTCTGCCCGCTCAATAGCGCTCTGAAGGGCAAGGATGTCCTGATGGGCCTTGGCGTTTGCACTAGTAAGCTTGGACAGTTCCTCAGAGACTTGTGCCATCCGGGAATGCAGCGCTGCTAACTCAGCTCTAACCTCTGCAAGGTCACTTTTCAGCTTCAGCGTGTCGTCGCGTGGAAAGCGGGCTTCTTCGCCAATGTCTGAGAGCTTGCGATGCAGGTACTCATACGCTGCGCCAAACGGACGAAAGACCATTGTCACCAGGTAAAACCCGGCAAACCAGTAGCCTACGCTGCCGTGAGTAAAATGGGTGAGCCCGCCGACAACGATGGCAGAAAATACGTGAAGCCCAAGAGCAACCCAAAGTGTTGTTCGCTGAGTCCGTTTGACATACGTAAGCCGTTCATCACTTACGGTCAGCCCGGCGTCACGAGAGCGCTCCAGCTCGAATTGCACGGCCCTTGCTTTGAAGTGGATGTCCCAAGGCACGGTTAGAATCAACAATAGCCAGACAAGGCAGACAACCCCCATGCCAATATCAAGGGCTAGTCTTGGGGTCAATGCTGGTAATTGCCAGCCACTCAGCCAAGCTGTGACGGCGAAAACCAAAAGCAACCCTATGCCGATCCAGGCCGTGACGAAAAGTGCTTTCAAAAATTGTTCAAACACGACCTCTTTCTCTTTAACTTCGGCGAGTTCAGAAGCAGCTGGCGGAAATTGCCAAAAAGTCTACTCCCGACAAGTGCTTTACACCCTTTTGCCCGCACTGCCCATCAGCCGTGGGTGCACTTTATGAATCAGCACTGGCAGCTACAACTTGCTCAGTAGAAACCGCGGCACTATTTTCTGCGCGGTAAAAAAGGATACGCCCACAGTTATCGCATGTGTGGATGCCGTTTCCCTGCCGAACCAAGCTGTATACTTGCGGGCGCAAGCGCATCCGACAGGCTGAGCAAGTCCCATTGATGACCTGTGCCATTACGTGGCCTCCGCGAAGTTTGGCGAGGCGGTTGTAGTTGGTAAGCCACGTTTTCGAGAGTTTCCCCTCAATCTCACCGCGTCGGACGCGGATGAGCTCAACTTCAGCTAGGTAGGCGGCTTCAGCGCGGGTATTCTCGGCTAATGCAGTATCTGTTTCTGCACGGCGTCTTTCGATCTCAGGGGCATACGATGCAATTTCCGCCTCGAGTTTGGCGGCTTCAGCCCTAGCTTCTGCAATCCTGGATTCGCACTGCGTTACAGATTTCTTGGCCATGTCGATTTCCCGGATGGCCGTCTCGTATTCACGCTGATTGCGAACCCGCTGGAGGTCAGCATTGTATTTGGCAAGTTGTGTTCGAAAGAGAGCAAGATCGCTTTCAAGATCACGGAGGCGACGGCGAACAGCATCTAAGTTAGCTCGAGCAGTCGTATAAGCAGCAATCTGCTGTTGAAACTCAGCTTCTATCCGTTCACGTTCGGCAGCGAATTGACGAATCTTTGTTTGAGATTCAGCAAGTTGACGATCGATTTCCTGTAACGCAATGAGCAGCTCCAACTCCTGACTCACAGACACCTCCTACCTAAGACGGGACAGGATGGGGGATTGGAGAGTACTACCTTACTTGTGCGGAGGCAAGAAACTGCGGTTCTTAGCCAGTGTGGCTTTCAGCGTAACCCCAGGCATCCCTCGGGTAAAGAAGAACATAACGTCCCTTTCTCACTTGCTGCCAGCTGCTTGGTCTATGCCGGCAAAAGCTTTACTCAATTTCGTCAGGGGTAAGACAGATGCCTTCAGACGTTACTGGCGTCCCCGTCCTTGACCAGAATTCAAAGGTCAGCGTCCGTCGCCCCGCCTCGGTTACGTACTCTAAGTGCAGCATGTCGCGCGGATGCTCGCCCGTGTTGCGGTAAAACCGTAGGTTACGCGCCGCAAGAAGCTGATACTCCCGCTGACGCCAGGTGAGTTGAGTAGGTGGGGCATCAGGATCGAGTTCTAACGCTTCGACCTCCCCATACTCCGTCGGCTCGATGGGAAAAGACACAATGGCACGTCCGGCAGTAGCTTGGGGCGTTGGCTGATGAACCTCAATAAAATGCCGTCGCTCGCCGTCAGTTACTTCAAACTGCCAGAACACAAGGGCCTGTTGCTCGATGTCCACAAACCGATGGGCTTTGTCAATAACCCACTTGCCTGGAAGTGGGCTTGTCGGAGAAAGAAAAATAGCGTCTCCTTGACTCAAATCCGTTAGAGCACGTGTTCGACGCTTGGGCGCTGTATCCTTTTTTCCAAAGAAAGAAAACCACCCCACAGGGCCATTCCTCCTACACCACCGGATACGTAGGTCAGGTGCAAGCGACTCGCTCGGCCACGCGGCGCAGCAGATCGGCTATCTCAAAAGGCTTGCGTAGACAGTCTTCAGGCGCAAAGTTGAATTCTGGCGAATTCAGAATTTCCTCAATCTTCTCCGACGCCGAGCAGATAAGGATAGGAACCTGCCACATTTCTGGGTTGTCGGCAGCGCGGATGACTTCAACCAGGCGCGTTCCATCAATTACCGGCATCATCACGTCGAGAATGATCAGGTCTGGAACGCACTTCTTCAGCAGCATCATCGCACCGATGCCATCTTCCACAGCTGTCACCTCGTAGCCATTCTGGGCCAGCACCTCCGTCAGCAGCTCACGGATGTCGGCATCATCATCCACCACGAGAATATGCTTTTTGGCTTCCATCATCGGTCGGTATAAGGGAATAAAAAGAGTGTTTTAGCTAAAAGACACAAGCCGGAAAAGTCAGGGTCAGAAAAAGATACCTTCTCGCTCTTCCAGACCACGGTCAATCAAGCGGCGGATTTCACGCTTGACACGGTCTACCTTGCGCTGGATGACCTCGTCCCGGTCATCAGGATTACCCCGAAAGATAAGTGGTTCGCCAAAGTAGATGCGATACTTAGTCGGAAAGGGAATCATTCCTAGTACGCCCAGCCAAGGAAAGGTGGGTGTAATGGGGAAATAGGGCATGCCGAGCAGCCTGGCGAGTGGCTTGCAGTCCACAAAGCTGGGCGCCTGCTCTTCGCCGCCAATCACGCCAAAGGGAACAATAGGTGTGTTCGTCGCCAATGCCAGCCGCATGAAGCCTAGCCCAAACCGGACGAGTTTATAGCGATCTTTCCAGACCTTGCCTGAACCACGCGCCCCTTCCGGGAACACGAGAATGGCTTCGCCCTTTTGAAGCAGGCGCTCGCAGTTGAGCGGGTCACCCACAATTGCGCCACTGCGTTGCAGCAACGTACCCAATAGAGGCACAGTGGTGAACCATCGTTCCACCATGGCACGGCAGAGCCGTGGAGGATTTGCCTCAAGCAGCATGGCGACGGCAACCATTGCCCCGTCAATAGGCAGTTGCCCGCTGTGGTTTCCAATCAGAAGGACTCGTCCGGGCGGCACATGTTCGATACCGTAGGTTTGCACCCGCCAGTAGTGCCGGTAGAGCCACGCAAACAGAGAGTAGCCGTAGCGTGCTGTTCCTGGGTGAAGTCCCCATGAGTCGTAGCCATACTCATTGACAGCAGTTGGAATTTGACGCATTTTGGCGTCTACTTCTGCATCTATCAAAAAACGCTCGGCAAGCGTTGCCAGCCAACCACTTGAGGTAACAGTTGGGAGAAGTTTGCGTGGCGTTGTCCGACGCCGTGTTCTGGGTGGTTGGGGTGGGGTCTCTGGCAGCGCTGTTTCTAGCACCGGTGTAACCCGAAGTCCGGATTCGTCACCCAGAGATTGAATGGGAAGTACCTTTTTCCGTGGTACCTGTTTGGGTTTTTCTTCCCCAGTCACCACCGGCGGCAAGATGGCAAGGGGCGGTAACGACGGACGCTTGCGGGACATAGTGGCGTTGCTCCAAGGTCAGGGGCGCTTGTTTGCACCCCGAAACGGCAGCACTTTGGCTTTTTTGCATGCGACGTGAGCATAGGCCTTCTGCTTAGGCAGAAGCAACGGCTTCACTCCGCCCTAAAGACACTCTTCGTATGTCTCTTCCACTAACCCGTAAGTAAAGCCCCTACTCCGTTGAAGGAACAAACTCCAGACCGTACTGGTTTCCTTCTTCTGCAATCCATTGCTGCTGATGTTGCTCATAGTCTGCAAGGCGCTGGTGCATGTGTTCGATGGCGCGGGGTGATACTCCTTCGACAAGCATCCGCTCTTGCTCTTCGAGCAAGGCATGTAGTTCGTCGGCAAGGCGGGTTGCGCCAGCGTTGAAGGGGCGTAACTGCTTGAGCTGCTGGCGCGCAGCAGCACTAGCAGCTATCAGTTCCGGCGGTACGGGCTCATTAGCCTCAAGCCGCCGTATAATCAGGCGATAGACCCGCTCACCTTCATTGCATGCCTCAGCAAAGCGAATAACAGCCTTGTTTTCCGGGAACAGATTTGCTCCTGCCAAGAAGTGAGCCAGCGATGGCGAATTGCCTCGGTAGTTCCAAAACATGAATCCAAAGGAAAGAACTACTATGGCTAGCAGCACAATTTGCCACACGCGCCAAACCCAGGGTGTTTTATGTTCACTTGGCGGTGAGTAGGGAATGAAAAGCGCCAAACAGATACCGGTTAGCAACCCGCCGACATGGCCGGATCGGCTAATGAAGGGGATCGAAAACGTAATAATCAGGTTGAGGGCAAGAGTAAGCCAAACACCGCGCCGCATGGTTGCCCGCACCAAGGGCGGAATCTCAGAACGATACTTGTAAACAAAGACCAGCAAAGCGCCAAACATGCCGAAAAGCGCCCCTGAAGCCCCCGCCCCGATGCTTTCAGGGTGGGCAAAAAAATAGCTCGCCACAAAGCCGCCAATCCCTGAAAGCACGTACAGGATGGTAAAGCGTGCCGACCCATACAGCGACTCCAACTGCGGCCCAACGACCCACAAAGCATACATGTTGGCAACAAGGTGAATGACCCCAATGTGCAAAAACATAGGGACGACTAACCGCCACAACTCGCCTTGTGCAATGAGCTTTCGGTTGCAGGCACCAAAAGCGGTCAGGACTTCGGGGTCGGTGGAACCGCCAGCAAAAGCCGTCAGCAAAAACATGACGACATTGATCCCAATGAGCACGTAGCTTAGTGGAGCGCGCCGAAAGAAGACCGCTTCGACAAACTTGGCGGCTCGCTGGCGTTCCCGTTGCTCTTGTTCCACCTCTGGTGGCAGTGCGCCACATTCCAAGCAACGCGGTATGTTACTAGGCGTGATCAGACCGCATCGGTGGCAGACCCGCAAAGGGCGTTCAGTCACTGGTTCCATGGCTAATCCACGAAATACTTCGCCTGCGCGCGGTACTGTCGGTCTACAGCTTCCAAGAACGATTCATGGGCGGGCGGAAGCGAAACGCCCAGCCGATGGCTGACTGCCGCAGCCATCCTAGCTGCCACTCTTGGGCGTACCTTTTCGGGTAGCGCTGCACGACGCAGCAAAAAGCGTTCTACAGCCGCAATGTCATCTGCGGTTAGAGCCTGGATGTTGCCGATATTTTCTGTGTCTTGTGGTGACAGACATTGGACATCTGCAGCGTGGGTGGCTAGAACTTGGTCAAGGGCTGGGGTTGTACCTAAGCGCTCTTTGACAACAACGGTACCGGCAACCAAGTCACCTAGCCGCCGGGCTTCTCGGTGCAGCAGGATGCACACCACCCCCAAAGCATAGCTGCTTGGCAAAAAGTCTATCATCCGCAAAGCATTGCGCACGAGTACTTCAAAAAATCCAACAGGGCGCCCATCAACCCGGATAACTCGCAGTCCCATCCACCGCTTGCCCGGCGTTTGACCGCTCCACAAGGTTTCAAAGATGACAAAGTAACCAAAGAGAATCAGAAACGACACCAGCACCCCTAAAGAGAGCAACCACAATTCAAGTGAGCGGTTCAAACGCAGAAATTCACTGGTTTGCCCTATCAAGAGACCAAGGGCAAAGAAGGCGAAGAGTTGAAGACCGTGATCAATCAAAGCAGCTAGAAAGCGACTGCCAATACTGGCCAGTGCAAACCGCAGCTCGACGCGCTCCGGGGTTTCGACGACGAGTTGATTGTCGAGCCACATACCTAATCCAGTAGCAAGGGGTCGTTTTTTGCTTGATGTGGGACTACATGGTACGTCTTTGAGAACTCCATCGTAGGCCAACTTGCAGGTCACAGCCTAGGTTTTGTGGATGTTGACACCAGCAATGCCCTGGCGGCCAGTCCCCCAAGAAGCGCCAAGGACCGACCCAAATAGGGCAGTGCTCCAGTTCACCCATTACAGGGGGTGGCGTCAAGCGGCCGGGTCATTTGGGTCAATAAAAAATGGGCTGCCGCCCAGAACTTGCCAACCAAAAGGTCTAGACGGCAGCCTGCCTAACGAACTTTCGGAAGATGGCCGCCACTACTGACCGTCATCATAAAACGTCTTGAGCTTCCGGCTTCGTGACGGGTGGCGGAGCTTACGAAGTGCTTTGGCTTCAATTTGGCGGATGCGCTCGCGGGTGACGTGGAAGTACCGCCCGACTTCCTCTAGGGTCCGTTCTTGGCCATCCCCGTCTAGCCCAAAGCGCATCTTGAGGATTTGCTCCTCACGCGGGGTCAGGGTGCTGAGTACTTCTAGCGTAGCTTCTCGCAAGCCCTTGCCAACAATCATTTCTGCTGGGTTGAGGCTGTTGCGATCTTCAATAAAGCTGCCAAGGTTTGACTCGCCATCATCGCCAATCGGCGTTTCCAAGCTGATGGGCTCCTGCGCAATCTTCAGCGCTTGTCTTACCTTCGCAACCGGCAAATCTGTCCGCTGAGCCAACTCTTCATGAGTGGGTTCGCGACCTAGCTCCTGAACCATCAACCGCGCTGTGCGCACAATCTTGTTGATGGTTTCAACCATGTGAACCGGAACGCGAATTGTCCGTCCCTGATCGGCAATGGCACGAGTCACCGCCTGACGAATCCACCATGTGGCGTAGGTCGAGAACTTATAACCCCGCCGGTAGTCAAATTTCTCAACCGCACGCATCAGGCCGATGTTGCCTTCCTGGATAAGGTCGGAAAACTGTAAGCCCCGCGAACGGTTGATGTAGTTCTTGGCAATAGAGACGACAAGCCGCAGGTTGGCTTCGATCATTTCGCGCCGGGCTTTCTCAGCTTCTTCCGTTGAAGTGAAGATTTCCCGCAGCGAATCCTTGATGCGTCTTGCCGGTTCAAGATAACGCTTCTCGATGTCGGCAATGACTTTTTGCGCCTGCTCGATTTGGGCACGGACTTCGGCCACATCAATCAGCGCACGCCGCCGCTTGTCTTTTAGCGCCTCTTGGGCATTTTCAATCTTGCGCTCCGCATCCTGAATCTGCCGCACCACGGCTCGGATGCGATCTGTGAACCTTTGCCGTATCTGGTCAGAAAAAAGTACGCTGCGGATGAGCCGCGACAATTCGACCCGCTTGCGAAGGTACTCCCTGTAGCGCTGCTGGGCTTTGCGGGGGTTGCGCTTACGTTCTTTCTCAATTTTGGTAGCTTCTTCACGGATTTCTGCCAGCGCACGTGAAATGGCCTGAAACCGCTCAATGGTCTCAGACAGGTAGCGCTCCTCGTTTTCCAGCGTAATGTCTTCTGCGTCTGAATCCGAGGTGTCTATGACCTGCCGGATGCTGATCTTGCGTTCTTTGAGCTGTTCAGCGAGCTCTTCGAGTTGCTCGGCAACGATTAGCGACCGCGAATGGGCTTTGTACAGGCGCCGGCGGCCGCGCTCGATCCGCTTGGCGATGTTGACTTCGTCTTCCCGGGTCAAAAGGGCAACGTTGCTCATCTCGCGCAAGTACAACGTCATTGCGTCGAGTGAGCGATCGCTTTCAGAAGCCGATAAATCAGGTGGCGGGGCAATGCCGTTGCTTTCGGCATCTTCGATAACTTCTTCAATTTCTTCTGGTTCCTCCGTCTCGGTGTCAAGAAGGAAGTCATCTTCCTCAGGCACCGTGGAGTCTATCTCAGCTAGAAGCTTCTCAAGGTCAATAGAAAGCGAGGTTTCCCCCGTCGGGTCAGAGTCGCTATCCATCAGGCTTTCTTTCAAGTCGAGTCGCATGGCTGTACCGGTCTAAGAAGAAGAAGTACTTGCTCTTGCTGTTACTGTTGGTAAACTAGGCGCAATAAGGCTTTGGTGTATGTTGCCTGCTCTATTTCATCGGGCGACCCCTAGCAGGCACAAGGGTCTTGAAAGAGTATAGTGGTTTCATGGGTTTAGCACTGTGCGCTCCATAACAACAAACTCAACCAAAAACGTATGCCCCAGGTGGGGTCTCTGGGCATGAGCTTATAGACGCTCACGCCAGCTTTAAAGTTTCCTCTCCGTGCAATTTTTCTTCAGCCAAGCAAGCCTCCCCGCCCATGCCCCTGCCCACTTCACTTATCCTTGCTACCCGAAATGCCGGGAAGCTAGTTGAGTTTCGCCACCTACTGGCTGATTTGAACCTAGAAGTTATCGGCCTGGATGCTTTCCCAACTGTGCTACCAGTACGTGAAACCGAAACCACATTTGAGGCCAACGCACGACTCAAAGCGCGCACGGTTCAGGCCCAGACCGGCGGGTGGGTCATTGCGGATGACTCCGGCCTACTGGTAGATGCCCTTGACGGCGCACCCGGTGTTTTTTCGGCACGCTACGCCGGTGAGCAAGCATCTGATGCTGAAAACATAGCTAAGCTCTTGGCAGCTTTACGCAACGTACCACCTGACCAACGCACAGCCCAGTTCGTTTGTGTCCTAGCCCTGGTGACCGAAACCGATGAGGCATGCTTTACGGGTATCTGTACCGGCAGGTTGACGGACGCTCCACGTGGCCAGTACGGTTTTGGCTATGACCCACTGTTTATACCTGCAGGCGACACCCGAACCTTTGCCGAGATGACCTTAGAAGAAAAGGCAGCCTACAGCCACCGGGCGCGCGCGGCGCGTGCTCTTGTCACTGCCTTGCAAGCGCGTCTGGCAAAAGGTCCATAAGCGTGGGTAAAGCCGCATGCAACCTTGGTGTTGGTTGAACTTGCCAAAGCTCCACCGGCAAAGCTTGAGAAAGCTAACGGTTCTAGACATGGTTTTCTAGGGAGCGCCATGGCTTTGTACCAAAGGAGCGATAACCGATGTCTTCTATCCTTTCTGAAATTCTTGAGGCAGCAAAAACCGTCCGTGCGATTGCTCAAGGCATGGCCGTAACCTTAAGCTACATTCCAAAGCAAAAACTTACCCGCCAGTATCCCGATGTGCCAGTTGAGCTATACCCACGCTTTAGGGGCGAGCACTATCTGGCACGAGATGAAAATGGCAAGGAACGGTGTGTTGCCTGCTTTTTGTGCGCTGCCGCCTGCCCAGCCGATGCCATCTACATCGAGGCCGATGAGGACCTGCGTCCTTACGAGGAGCGTCCAGGCGTCGAGCCGCGATATGCCCGCGTGTACAACATTGACTACGGGCGGTGTATTCTCTGCGGCTACTGCGTCGAAGCTTGTCCCAAGGACGCCATCAAGCACGGTCATAATTTCGAGATGGCTGTGACAAACTTCGCCGACTTGGTCAAGGATAAGCAGTACCTGCTGTCCAACCTAGAGCGCGAAAAAACAAGAAATCTGACAATCCGCAGTGATGCTTGAAGGCGCGCGCACTCGCACCCCACACTGCCTCTGAGCTTACGCCGCTACTTACGAACCTGGCGTGGCGTTTGCCGCATTCTCAGCAGGACTTTCTGATGTCTCTTCCTTTTGCTGTTGCTCTTTTTGCGATTGGTAGTGCGCCAGCAAGGCCTTCCCTTCGCGGCTGCGAGGGTCAATCGTGCGAATGTGCTTGTTGCCTACCATTTCCCATATCGCCATCACCACGCCATTTTTCTCAACGGCGCTATAGGTTTTCTGCTCGGGGCTGATTTCTGACTGAGCGACTTCCGACATAGCTTAAGCAGAATTGAACCTGATTTCTCCGTGCTCTGGAAGAGTTTGCAACTTGCTGCTGCAACTGCATAGGAGCATATTCCTGAATTGGAGTTCTGTCCAGAAGCCTAGGGCCTTTTTCCCACAGCAAACCGCGCCTTGCCGCAGCCAAAAGTCGTGGTTTTGATAGCTTTTACGCTACTGAGGAGGTGAAGATGGTTTTGCGCTGTCCTATCTGCGGAGCCATAACCACTTGGGAAGGAAATCCGACCCGCCCCTTTTGTTCCAAAGCCTGCCAACAGCGAGACTTGGGTAACTGGCTCAACGAACGCTACAGTCTACCAATAGATGATGATGAGTTGTCACCCGGAACGGAAACCGAACCGCTCCTTGAAGAAGAGACCGGTTGACAGGGATAGCCGGCAGGGTGGCGTTGTGTTTTTCGCAGCACCACAAGGTTCTCTGACTTGTGGCCTGACCTTGGCTGCCTAGCAGCAGCCACAGCTACACGACGAGGCAGGAACACCATGCTCCGCGTCTTTCTCTGGGTGGATACCAAGCGCTATGAGGTCGGTTCTCCGTCTTTCTTCCACTGTTTCTTCTCAACCGTTGCCTACCGTTTGGAAAATGATGCCTGGGGAAGCGTATATCCCCGCATTATGTTGGATTTCTACAAAGGGCGGCTGCGCTACACCGATGCCCCCCAAGCTCTCAGCGAACTTGATGCCATCCAGCTCGGCTTTGAGATGATGCCACCGGAGGACATCATTTGGGATTACGACGACCTTGACCGGCAGCCCCCCTGGGCAGATGGCGTCCTAGAAAGCGTCTCATGTGCTGCCGAGTGCTTCTTTACGCCGACCGAAGAGCACCTTTTTACAGTGCTTCGGAAAGCATTTACACGTAGCATCGAAGTTCGCCATGACGTGCGCATCCACCGTATGGCATAGCCCCCTTTACCCCGTTTTGCATCTCATCTGGTAAGGAACCCATTTGCTATGTCTGCATCCCGTGTCACGCCGGGCGACCTGACGCGCATCAAGGCCGACGGCAAGCGCATTGTCGCCCTGACTGCCTATGACCGCCCAACAGCCCTAGTTTGTGAAGCAGCCGGCGTAGACGTCATCCTGGTTGGCGATTCTCTGGGGAACGTGTTGCTTGGTTACGAGACAACGCTTCCCGTGACGATGGACGAAATGCTCCATCACGTCAAAGCCGTCGCGCGTAGTACACACCGGGCCCTTGTTGTTGCTGACATGCCGTTTCTTGCTTACCAAGCTGACCAAGCTGAAGCGCTCCGCAATGCGGGACGGTTTCTCAAAGAAGGTGGCGCACAGGCTGTCAAGCTTGAAGGTGGCAGCCGCAGTGCCGAAACCATCGAGCGCATGGTCACAGCCGGCATTCCGGTTATGGGGCACCTTGGCTACACCCCGCAGTCAGCCTACGTTTTCGGAAGAAATGTTGTTCAAGGACGCGATGCGGACGCCGCCATAGAGCTTGTCAACGATGCTCTGCTTTTGGAAGAGGCCGGTTGTTTTGCCATTGTCCTAGAGTGCGTCCCCCACGAAGTTGCCCGGGCCATCTCCGAGCGACTTCAAATTCCTACCATTGGGATCGGAGCCGGCAATGGTTGTGACGGGCAGATTCTTGTCTTTCACGACGCCGTTGGTTGGGGACCAGGCGCAAACCTAAAGTTCGTCAAACGCTATGCCAACGTCGGCGATATTTTGCATCAAGCCATCAGTGACTATGTCCGCGAAGTGCGCGAAGGCGTCTTTCCGGCCAAAGAACACTCGTTTTCCATGTCGGCCGAAGCCCGCGTGCTGTTTGAGCAAGAGCTGGAAGAACTGGATGCTAGTTGTGAAGAGTAGCCATTTTTGCCTAGGAGTGCGGGTATTCTGCCTGCACTACCGAAAACGTAGCCCCCTGCCCACACGTACACAAACACCAGGCCCGCACAACTGACCAGTCCAAGTATTCTGGAGCACCTTCAATGACCACGATCAAGTTTGGTACGGATGGTTGGCGCGGACGCATTGCCCGTGAGTTTACCTTTGCCAATCTAGACCGGGTTGCCCAGGCTACTGCCGAGCAGTTCCTAGCTGATGCTGACGGAACAGCCCCCGTGGTTTACGTTGGCCACGACTGCCGCTTTCTCGGCGAAGACTTTGCAGCACGCGTAGCCGAAGTCATGGCCGGCAATGGCTTTCAGGTACGGGTGTATGACCGGTTTGTGCCAACCCCTATGGTTTCCTATGACTGTTACGCCGAACACGCCCGTGGCGGGATCGTCATCACAGCAAGCCACAATCCACCGCAGTTTTCGGGCTTCAAAATCAAGCTTCCCTTTGGGGGCTCAGCCCCGCCGGAATACACCCTTCAGGTGGAAAACCGGCTCGATGCTAACCCACCGCAAGCAGTAGGACTGCGCGACGCTATTGCTAGCGGCCAAGTACAGTATGTGCCCCCGTCAGAGCGCTACCTAGCACGGATACGCGAGGTCATAGACCTTGAACGCCTGCGCACCTTCGACGGCGAAGTACTTGTGGATTCAATGCATGGCGCCGGCGGACGCTATATCGAGCAGTTGCTCCAGGGCGGCCGGCTGCGTGTCACCACCCTGCGCGCTGCACGGGACCCCTACTTCGGCGGCATTTACCCAGAGCCAATGATGCCGCAGCTTCAACCCCTGTGTGATGAGATCGTCCGCCGCCGGGCCTTTCTAGGACTGGCAACGGATGGCGATGCCGACCGTATCGGTGCTGTGGACGATACCGGCGCTTACATGAACACCCACCGCATGCTGGCTATTCTAGCGCTATATCTCATCCGCAAGCGCGGACTGACCGGCGGCATTGCCCGGACGGTTTCCCAAAGTGTCGTCGTCAAGCGCATTGCCGAGCGCCACGGGCTGCCAACCTATGAAACACCCGTTGGCTTCAAGCACATTGCTGCCCTGATGCGAACCCACGATATTCTGTGCGGCGGCGAGGAATCCAACGGCCTTGGCTGCAAGCTGCATATTCCAGAACGGGACGGCATCTTTAGCGGACTGCTCTTTTTGGAAGCTATCCTGGCCTTTGGCAAGAAGCCATCCGAGTTGGTAGCCGACATTTCAGAAGAGTTTGGATTCTTTACCTATGACCGGCGCGACCTGGCACTTGACCATATCGATCAGGGACTGGCGTTCATCGAGCGCCTGAAAGCCGACCCGCCGGTGGCTGTCGCCGGTTATCCGGTGCGCGAGGTAGGGCTGCTTGATGGCGTAAAACTCTACTTCGAGGATGAAAGCTGGTTGCTGTTCCGGGCTTCGGGCACCGAGCCACTGGTGCGTGTCTACAGCGAGGCGACAAGCGTTGAGAAGATGTCAGCGCTGCTGGCCTTTGGCGAGCAGTTGGTGCGCCGGTCGCTTTGACACTGCGGCCGGGCTAGCGGCGACAGCAGCCCTTCCACGAAGGAAGCCGGGCGAATGGACGCCGTTTGGTTTGAATGGACAGCCTTTATCCTTACCGGGGTGGTCGGTCTCATCGTCTCCGGCCACGCGCTGCTCTACAAACGCGAAGCGCGCTCGGCCCTACTATGGCTGCTCGTCGTCTGGTTTCTGCCGGTTTTGGGCGCAGTACTCTACCTGCTGATCGGCATCAACCGCCTTCAGCGCCGTGCCCAACGGCTTCGGGATGCTGCTACCCTGCCACCGGCCTCTGAACCTGTCGAAGGCGAAGACCAGACCGACTCGCTTGCCGACAAGGACCTAGGGGGACTGGCGCGCCTTGTCCACCAGGTCACAAGCCAACCGCTGCTGGCCGGAAATCACATCACACCACTGGTCAACGGCGTGCAAGCCTATCCGGCCATGCTCGACGCCATTGCCCGGGCCCGGCACAGCATCGCCCTAGCAACCTACATTTTCGACCGCGATGGCATCGGCGACGAGTTTGTACAAGCCCTGCTAGCGGCGCAGCGGCGCGGCGTCAGCATCCGCATTCTCATTGACGATGTGTATGTGCGCCTGGTACGCGGATCAGCTTTCAAGTTTCTCAAAGCCGCCGGGCTGAATGTGGTTTCCTTCAATCCCCCGGTGCTTCCAGCGCGGCTTCACGCGGCTAACCTACGCAATCACCGCAAGCTGCTGATTGTGGATGGCCAGGTTGGTTTTACCGGTGGCATGAATATCCACCGCCCCTACTGGCGGCCGGATCGCCCGGCAACGGCTTTTCGTGATCTGCATTTTCGTGTCGAAGGGCCAGTCGTTCGCCACATGGTGGAAACCTTCACCGACGACTGGTACTTTACTACCGGCGAACGCCTAGACACAAAGTTCTGGGGAGAAGAAGGCCCCCAACCGGCCGGGCCGGCACTGGCGCGCGGCATTGAAGCTGGCCCGGATGAAACCCTGGACCGCCTGCGGTGGGTTTTCCTAGGCGCGCTGAATGTGGCACGGCAGACCGTCAGAATTTGGACACCCTATTTTGTTCCTGACCAGTCTCTTCTGGCAGCGCTGAGCACGGCAGCGCTGCGCGGCGTCGAGGTAGACATTCTAACGCCGGTTGAAAACAACCACCCGCTGGTTCAGTGGGCTGGACGGGCACACTACTGGCAGGTCCTTGAACACGGGGCGCGCATCTGGGAGCGTCCCGGCCCGTTTGACCACAGCAAGCTCATGGTTGTGGACGGTCGCTGGGTGTGCATCGGTTCAGCCAACTGGGATGCCCGCAGCCTGCGGCTCAACTTCGAGTTCAACCTAGAAGTCTACGACACAGCCTTGGCGCAGCAGTTGGAAGCGCTGTTCCAAGAGGCTCGCCAAGAAGCAGCTCTTGTCACGGCGGACCAACTCCGGGCGCGTCCGCTGCCGATTCGCCTGCGCGACGGTGCGGCACGGTTGTTTTCTCCCATGCTGTAGGGCACCGGCTCGGTCAGCTTTGCGCTGGCGCCTTGCGGTTGAACCGCAGCGCCAGCGACACCAGCAGGATCGCCGGAAGACCGAGCAGCGCTGTGCCGACAAAAAACTTCGTGTAGCCAAACTTTGCCACCGCCATTCCCGAAAAACCCGCCGACCATTTCGGTAACAACAGCATGGTGGAGCTGAGCAGGGCGTACTGCGTTGCCGAGTAGCCGACGCTTGTCAGCGACGACAGGTAGGCGACAAAGGCCGCCGAAGCTAGCCCCGTGGCGAGATATTCGGCAGAAATGACAACCACTAGCGCCGCTAGGTGCGGCCCCGTAAGACTGAGCACAGCAAAGAGGAGATTCGTACCGCTGCTCAGCAAGGACCCCAGCCATAGCGCCCACAACGCCCCCCGGCGCGATACCAGAACCCCGCCTAGAAACGCACCGCTGAGCGTCATGACAACACCATAGACGTTGCTTACGGCCGCAATCTGGTCTTTCGTGTACCCCATGTCCACGTAAAACGGATTGACCATGACGGCCAGAATAGTGTCGCTCAGGCGGTAGGTGGCAATGAGCGCTAGCGTCAACACAGCTTGCCAGCGGTAACGGCGCAGAAAATCGGCAAATGGTTCGATGAGGGCTTCGCGCAGCCATACCCAGATGCCTCCCGTGAGGGAGGGGCGCTCGATGGCCGGCTCTTGCGAAAACAGCACCGTCATGACACCGACTGCCATTGAGGCCGCCATGACAAGGTAAGCCACCTGCCAGCCGAACGGATCGTAACCCTTGCGGCTGCCGAGCCAGGCGGCGATCCAGAGTGTCCCGGCACTGCTCCACATCATGGCTATGCGGTAGCCGGTTTGGTAGGCTGCAGCTAGAATACCTTGGCGCGTTGCGTCGGCCGATTCGATGCGGTAGGCATCAAGGGCAATGTCTTGGGTGGCAGAGGCAAAGGCTACAAACAGCGCAAAGCCAACGGTTTGCCCCAGCGCTTGGCGCGGATCGGTCAGTGCCAGGCCCACGAGTCCACCTGCTACAGCAAGCTGCGCCAACAGCAGCCAGCCCCGGCGCTGGCCCAGCCTGGTTGTCAGCCCTGGAAGAGGCAACCGGTCAACCAACGGCGACCAACACCACTTGAAACCATAGACCATTCCAACCCAACTGGCGTAACCGATGGCAGTAAGGTCAACTCCGGCCTCGCGCAGCCGAAAACTCAACGTGCTGAGCGCCAGCAGCAGCGGCAGCCCGGCCGCAAAACCAAGGAGGAACATCCGCACGGTCAGCCCTTCGAAGTAGGGTGACAGCGCTGTGCGCCAGCCTGAAGGCGGAGAAACAGTCGGATGGGACAACGTTGTTTTCTGAAGCGTAGAACTCCACCACACCAATCCGGTGCGGACGGTTGTTACCACCGCTGCGGACGCAGGTTT